>ERZ773186.2058-NODE-2058-length-15633-cov-3.772756_pt1 | contig 15633 bp, 15 predicted proteins | sample MGYA00581000_ERZ773186 | MGnify/ENA primary metagenome ERZ773186 (study PRJEB29015, sample SAMEA2737752) | human gut metagenome | biome: human gut; feature: human-associated habitat; material: faeces | place: China | collected 2012 ...
TTACAATAGGATCTCGTGATGATACAAATAATATCAAAGCTCCTAATATTGGCAAAAAATGCTATATAGGAGCTAAGGCAACGATTATAGGAGATGTTAGAATAGGAAATAATGTGAAAATAGGAGCAGGAGCTGTGGTTATTTCAGATATACCAGATGGAGCAACTGCAGTTGGAGTGCCAGCAAAAATCATATTAAAATAAATGAATAAGAAAATTCCCAAACTAATCCTTACAGACATAGATGGTGTATGGACGGATGGAGGAATGTATTATGATAGCACTAGCGTAGAGTTGAAGAAATTTCACACATACGATAGTGCAGGTGTGTTGTTTGCACATCATCTTGGTATTCCCGTCGGTATTCTTACTGGCGAGAATACCGAAATAGTGCAAAGGCGTGCAACCAAACTAAAAGTGGATTATTGCTATCTCGGTTGCAAAGATAAAGTTGATATTACAAGTAAACTTTGTGAGGAATTAGGTATTACTTTTAAAGATGTAGCATATATAGGTGATGATTTAAATGACCTTAGACTTCTCAAACTTGTTGGATGGGCTGGCGTTCCTTCGTCTGCACCTAATTATATTCAGACGTCTGCAACTATTCGTTTAGAGAAGGGAGGTGGGGAAGGCGCCTTTCGTGAGTTTGTTGAGAAAATTTTTGGAGAAGACGTAATTGAGAAAATCATTCATAACGTATTGCTGATAAATCAGTAGAAAATTATTTCAATACGATCAGTCAGTACAAATAAAATATTGAAAAATGTCAGATAATAGTACAAGCAATTCAAGACAAACCATGTGGGTTGCTATTGGTCAGTTTTCTGCCTTTGCAATTGGCATCCTTAGTCCAATGATTTTAAGCCGCTATTTTACAAAAGGTGATTATGGTACATACAAACAAGTAATGTATGTATACAACTCACTTTTGATAGTATTTACATTAGGACTTCCGAAAGCATACTCATACTTCATTCCAAGAGTACACCTTTCAGAATCAAAGGATGTAATCCGTAAAATATCCCATATTTTTGCCGTTTTAGGCTTCCTTTTTTCAGTTCTATTATTTGGAGGTGCTAGTTTTATAGCTAATATGCTTCATAATCAAGATCTTGAAGTGGCTTTACGATGGTTTTCTCCGACCCCATTACTTATGCTTCCTGTTATGGGTTTAGAGGGAATTCTCGCATCTTATAAAAGAGCCAAGCATATAGCTTTATTTACTTTTAGTACGAGAATGTTCACACTACTATGTACTGTATTTCCTGTAATTATATTTAATGGCAACTATATTCAATCTATTATAGGATTTAATGTCGCATCTCTCCTTACATGTATATTTGCATATTATTTAAAATATCTACCCACTAAGAATATATATAGTCAAAAGACACATGTTACTTATAAAAATATTTTTTCTTTTTCTTTGCCTTTATTGACTGCGTCACTTTGGATAATGCTTTTTCAGTCAACAAATCAATTTTTTGTAAGCCGATACTTTGGAAATGAAGTATTTGCAGAATTTTCCAATGGGTTTATGGAGTTTCCAATAATTCCAATGGTCGTAAATTCTGTAGCAACTGTTTTGGCTCCTGTTTTTGCAGGAATGGCTGTAAAAGACAAATTGGCTATTGGCGAGGTTTGGAATAGTGCCATAAACAAGACAATAAAAATTATTTATCCCATTACTGTGTACTGCATAATGTTTTCTGGAGTCGTTATGTCGTGTTTCTATGGAAAGCAATATTCTGATTCTGGTATTTATTTCTCAATTAAAAATATTGAAGGATTTTTTACAGTTATTCCATTTTATCCTATACTAATGGCAATTGGGAAAACGAAGCAATATTCAAATGTACACATGGTATTAGCTCTTCTACTAATACCATTAGAATTTATCCTTGTTAAATTAGGATTTCCTGTTTATTCTATTGGTTTTGCTTATGTGATATGTTCTTTGAGCAAAGTGATCTTGCAGTTTTTAGTTGTAAGTCGAAGTGTTGAAATACCTGCTAGTGAATTGATCCCATATAAGATAATGTTAAAAGTAGCCACGGTCTCTCTTTTTGCTACATTTTTGCCGCTTTGTTTAATACGCTTTATTGATTATTGGAATGAATGGCTTTTATTGTTTGTTACAGGGTCGCTATTTTGTATGATTTATTACATACTATGTTGGGTTTTACAAATTTCTTATAAGGAAATCTTAGGAAGTCTTATAGGAAAGTTAGATAAGTTAGAAAGATTTATTCCATAAAATAAAAAGATGAAACTATTATTTGTTATAGGCTCACTTCAAGGAGGTGGTGCAGAACATGTCCTCTCCACAGTATGCAACAAACTCTCAGAACGAGGACATGAGATTATTTTGGTGCATGATTTTAGGTGGCAAGTTTACTATATAAGCGATAAGGTTCGTCAAATAGATGTTAATACATTTGAGAAGGATACATCTATCGGATCGTCTATACAAAAGCTTTTTAATAAGGTCATGAATAGATTTAGAAGTTATTCTTTTTTTAAGAAATTAATAAAAGAAGAAAAGCCAGATGTTGTCACTTGTTTTTTGCAAAATTGGGCCTGGCAACTTGCCTTGATTTGCAATGGTCGGGTTCCTTTAGTGTATTCAGAACGTAATACATTTGATTGGAACTACAAATCATTTATGGACAAATTGTGCAAACGTGTATGGTATCATTTTGGAGATGTCGTAACAACAATGACATATTATGACAGGGCATATCTTCGTAATACATATAAAAAAATATATGTCATGCATAACCCTTTGAGCTATGAACCGATTTCTATAGAAGAATTCAATGCCGATTTCTCTCGTAGAAAGAATATTTTAGCTTGTGGAAGACTGGTTCCTGATAAGGGATTTTCAAAATTGATTGAAGCTTTTGCTGCACTTGCTAATCAGTTTCCTGATTGGAGTGTGGATATAGCAGGTCAGGATATGCAGAATAGCAATTATTCCAAGGTGTTAAAAGATATGGTTAAGAAGCATGGTTTAGAGGAGCGTGTGCATTTTATTGGTTTTCGAAAGGATATGGATAATGTAATGAAACAGCATTCTATCTATTGTTTATGTTCACAGCATGAGGGATTTCCAAATGTTTTATCTGAAGCACTATCTATGGGTATGGCAGTTGTTAGCTTTGATATTGTTACAGGACCTCGTGAAATTATTATAGATGGGTTGGATGGAATAATTGTTGAGAACCAAGATGTTGTAGCGTTGACTAATGGGCTTAGAAAAGTTATGTTGAGTGAAGAACTTAGAAAGTATCTTGGTGAAAATGCGATTCGCAATATTAAGCGTTTTTGCCCTGATAGGATAATTACCAATTGGGAAAACATGTTTCAATCAATAGTTCGAAATACAAATAAAAGGGGTAAATAAAATGAAAACAAAAAGTGATTCTTTGAAATTTACTGTTTTATTATTTCTCATCGTTTACTTGGTACAATATATTTCTATTGTTGCATTTAATGCAAATATTGTATTTTTTCCTGGAATTATAGATTTGTCAATAGCAGTGTGTCTTTCAATCTGGTATTTAATTAGTTATAGAAAGAATAATATTTTTTGTTTTGAACTAATGTTTCTTCCAATCTTTATAATTGGATCTTTCTATTCGGATATTGTATTGTCAACGATGAATTTTATTACTGATGGAGTTGGGGGAGCCTTTAGAAATGCAATTCATGATAGCTTGGTTATTCATAAATCACGTCTTGTTCAGATGATAGCACTTTTGTCTTTCCTCTTAGGAAGTATTGGAGGAAATGTGTTGAAATCTAATGAAAGAGATTATTGGCAAATGCAAGTTAAGTATAATGAAGTGAATTATAGACTAATTATCAAAGTATTAACCATTTTATTATTGTTGGAAATGGTCAAAAATTATATGAATGGCAATTTTTCAACTTGGTTTTCCTATGAAGATGGTTTATCTGATAACGAAAGAAATCAGGGCTTGGGAAGAATTGATTCTCTCTGCCTTCTTGCTACAGTGGTCGAGTTCACGCGGTTGGCAAAATGTCAAATAACGTCATTTAGACAATTTGTTTTTAAAGTTGACAAATTGTATATATGTGAAATACTCATAGTATCGGCCCTGTTATTATTGTCAGGAAACAGAAATGAAATGCTATTGATATTTCTCCCAGCAGTAGTTGCATACTCTTTATTCATAAAAATAATTCCAAAAAAATATATTCTTGTTGGTTTTTTGGCAGGGGTTGTTTATTTTGCCTATTCTGGTTTATCAAGGCAAGGTGACAGTATCTCAAGTGATGATTTTAATTTGTATTATCTTACTCGAGACTTTAGCCTAGTGCAAATCAATTGTGACTATTTAGTTAGTTATACAGATTATGGACATCTACATTTTTTTCAATCTTTACCAGCTTCTTTATTGGGCGGTATTCCTTTTATAGGACCTTTGATTTTTAATTCACTTGAATTGAATCTTTCAGAACAATCTACATATATAACTACCGCTGGTCTTGCTGCATGGGATGGAACAGGTCTTGGAACCTCTCTTGTTGGTGATTTATACTATAACGCTAAACTTTCATTCGTAATCATATTTATGGCATTGTTTGGATATGTTATATCAAGACTCTATACACGGTTCACATTTGAAAAGGAGTACGGTTTGATGGGTGTAATAATATATTTATATATGGTTGCAAATGCAGTGTATTTTGTAAGGCAGCAATGGGATTTTCCAGTATCTCGTATTATATATTGTTTCATACTATCTATTATTTTATTTAAAATATTTAAAACCAAACGTTATGCTTAATACGAGTTTTATTAAGATATTGAAAAAAATGTTAAAGAAGAAGTTCCTTTCTCCGTATGAGTACGCTGTATATATAGGTGTAAATATTGGTGAAGATTGTTTTGTTCCAGATAAAGACACATGGTCGTCTGAGCCATATTTAATAACAATAGGTAATCATTGTCAGATAACTAGTGGAGTAAGAATCTTTACTCATGGTGGAGGAAATGTTGTAAGACGCAGTATTCCTAATTTTGATATATTTGGTAAAGTTAAAATAGGAAACTGGGTATATATAGGTAATAATTCTCTTATAATGCCAGGTGTTATTATCGAAGATAATGTATTAGTAGCATCAGGTTCTGTAGTCACTAAAAGTATTCCTTCTGGATATGTAGTAGCAGGTAACCCAGCTAAAATTATTTGTACTGTAGATGAATATTTGGAAAGAAATAGTCATTATAATGTTGGTTCAAAGGGATTATCGCACGAAGAAAAAAGAGAATTTCTTTTAACAGTTGATAAATCAAAGTTTATAAAAAAACTTTTTTGAAGTAATGAAAAAAATTAGTATAATAACTGGTAGTGAATTACGTCAGATACAAGGTGTAAACTACTTTATTAAATCATTTCTTGAATGTAATAAATTCTTTAGAAGATCAGTTGTTGATAGAGTTTATTCATCTCTACAAGTTCTGCATATAGATGAAGGAGATATAATGCCTATTGGAGCTGATATTGCGACAAAGAAGTATGCTGTCCGAACAGGAATTCGTACTTTCTTAAGAAAACTTCTAACAGACAAATTTTACCCATTTGCTTTGTTTCGATACGAACTCAACTTTTATTATAATTCAAAGCAATCTGTACTGAATTATTTCAAAGAAAATCATCCTGCAGATTTTATTATCTTTCAGGAATTGGGTTGTGCTTACTACTACTTTAAACTCTTAAAGAAACAAAATAAAGTACCCCCAAAAACAGTACTTGTAATACATACGGAAGATGATAGTGGTAGTATGTTAATGAATACCTTCAGCGGTTTTGGGCGAAAAGATATGCAACGCCGATTCGACAAGAGAAGAAATTATGTATATTCTCGTATTGATAAGGTTGTTTATATTTCTCAGAAAGCTTACGATAATAGTATTATTCCCATCGAAAAAAGGGGCTTGGTTTATAATGGTTCACCTAATATTGAATACTATTTTGATAAACCCTTAAATAAAAAAATTCAGTTTGTTTGCATTGGTTCCTTTGCTGGCAGAAAAGGGCAAGACAAAATAATAGAGGCTCTCCATTTAATCTCACCATCATTACTTGAAAAGCTACATGTAACTATGGTTGGCGATGGTCCAGAACTTGAAAAAATGCGATTATTAACCACGAATTATAAACTAAATGATTATGTAACGTTCACAGGTCGGAGAAATGATGTTGCAGAAATATTGACACATATGGATGTTTTTATCATGCCAAGTCTTGTTGAAGGACTTCCAATGAGTGCTATTGAAGCTATGCGTGCAGGTTTGTACCTAATTTTGACAGATACTGGAGGAAATACAGAGTTATGCGCAGATGGCTGTGGTGAAATATGTACTAGAGAACCTCAAAATATCATGACAAAAATAATTGATATTATAGAAGGTAATATAATATCGAATCATCAGAAGCAAATTTCAAGAAATCGATTTATCAAATCTTTCTCTCTTGATAGTATGGCTAATGGGTACGAAAATCTTTTGCTAAACATGTAATATGAGAAAATATACAATGAAAATGCAGCGAGTTTTCTTTATGGAAACATTGGCAAATGATAAAATACTAAATGCATATCCAAATGGTGTTGTTCTTCCATGGGATCAAATTGCTGCTGGTAAAAAAGCCTTTAAGAAGAAATGGGACTATTTACCATTTAGAGTTTTTTTCAATTTTATAGTCCCATTCATAATATTTATAACGGATGTCTATTTGCCTATAAAATATACATTGTCTTTGTTCTTTAGAAAAAAGCAAAAATTAGCGACTAAAAGAATGTTTGTTGGTCATGATAGAAGACTATATACTATTTCGAAAAAAAATAGTCTTATTAAATCAGACGATGTATGGCTTCGTTTCTTGAGTGATACGTATGTTCTTCCATCAAACATAAAAGTGGTAGGCATATTGGATTTTGTTACCATTGGCGAGGTTTATAAAAGTGCAATCCAAGCATTTTTGATACATCTCCGAACTGTTTTCACCATGGGCTATAATTATTACTTTTTGTCTTATAAAGCTTATGAATGGTGTCTTACGGATTATGCTCTTAGACATGTCCCTAACGATGTTGAATTGATTTTCAGTTATATCTGTGATCGTTTTGCGATAATGATAGATAAATTACCACATATTCAGAAGACTTTGATTCAGCATGGTACTATGCATTTTAGTAATAAAACTGTAAATATTCCATATTATGAATTCCATCCAGAAAGAGGATTTTATATATGGAAAGGATTGTACAAAAGCTCTCCGTCCACTGTATATTGCTATACAGAAATCGATGAGTGGGCTCTTTCAAATTCTGTCATTGCAAATAAACCACGCTTTATTCTCATGGGTTATGGCTTTAAGCCTTCTTTTAAAGCTGTTAAAAAATCTGTATTGATAGTTTCTAATTACTATATTTTTGCAGACAGAGAAGAGAAAATAATTAGTCTGCTTCAACAACTCGATATTGAAATATATTTAAAGAATCACCCTTCTCATGCCAATAGTTTATACGATGAAATGCGATCAAAATACCGTTTTACTTTTATCGGAGGATTGGACACGAAGTTGCCAGCAGTTGATATGCTTATTAGTTACGATAGTACGCTTGCTTATGAATATGCAAGTATTGGTACCAAAGTTTTGTACTACGGTCACTTTGATATTGAAAATGTTGCGGAAATAGTATCAGAACAACTTGGACTATAAAAAAAACTCAAATTAGAGATTAATTTGAAATGGAGTTTGCTGCAATAATTACTTTGGTGATAAAAGGCATACACTTAATTGAGCACTAACAATCAAACCTGAGTTTTATATGAAATTGGATTTGAAATAAAAACCATTTTATTCAAAGTACGCATTATACATGTATGAGAGTGCTGGAAGAGTGCAGAGCGATATTGCAATGGGAAACTAATATATATTTTTATGATGCTAGAGGTAGGCAATGCCTAAAGGTTCTTCTATATTGAAAGTTTTTAATAATATGCACCTTACAAGAGACGAAATAAAGCGACTTCCGAATTTGCAAGAAGTTGTGGAATTTGTGTTGCAAGAGGAAAGAAAAAGGTTGGTTGATGTGAAACCTCCTCAGATTGTGTTGGAAGCACAACCATCGGCAATACATAAACCATTCGTTGAGTATTTTAATGATTACGATGACCACATCTTTATTGCGGTACGGTTGTGGTCACGAGACCCTCAACGTCCTGAGAAATTTGCGTTCAAACCAAATATGAGAAATCGTGCTTTTCTGTTTAGGGGCCAAAGTGGTTTCTACGACCCATCAACGCCATCGTTGTTGAGAAAAACAAAAGGACGTTATGTAGTTGAAAATATCTTTTATGAGGAGTTCGTGATGGCATTGAAAGACCATCCGCTTATTCAGCTGTTTTGGAATGGTATAGAACTTGGTGGTCACCGCTATTTCTTTGAGGTGAACTATTATGGACTTGCGCAGCATTATGGATTGAAAACCTGTGTAATGGACTTGACGTCGGATATTGAGGTCGCAAAATTCTTTGCGGTGACAGATTATGATGAAAAGAATGACGCATATCGTCCTGTATTGGATGAGTCTCGTTATGGGGTGTTTTACTTTTGGGACAATGTGCATGATCCTTTCGCTTTTGCACCTGTTACTGGGGGAAACTTAAGTAACATTGGGTTACAAGTTTTCCCAAGGAGTGGCGTGCAAAGAGGATTTTTGTATTCAATGTTTCGTAATCAGAATTTTCATGATTGTCCTTTTGTGAAATATAAATTGTTCCGTCATGATGCGATGATTTCACGGCAGATTTTTAAAAATGCCAAGAAAGGAAAAATTTATTTCCCTAAAGACGAATTGTCTTCATTGGCGATGCGTATCAGAAAGGCAAAAGTGTTGTCTGGAGAGGCTTTTTGTGCCAACATGTTGGCAAATCCCAGAGATGATAAGAACAGAAACTATGCCGATTGCAAAGCTGCGGGCATTGCTATTGATTTTATGAAACCTCATATCACCTTTAATGCCAAAGAAAAGGATATTTTTCGGCAGAAAATGAAAGGGAAGTACTGGCAGCACTTCTGTAATCAAATTATATTTCCTAACGACCGCGATGGACGCTTGATGCAAGAGTTCAGAGATCTGCCTAAAAACCCGAAGTATAAGTCTTACTTCGAATGGAAATAATAGAGCTGTATGTTGATATACAGCATGACTGAATTTTAAATTGCATGATAAGGAATATTAAATAAAAATGGATTTATATGTATAGACACTTTTTTAAAAGACTAATTGATTCAATTCTCGCTATTTGTGGCTTGGTCGTATGTTGTATTCCAATGGTGATAATTGCCATTGCAATTAAGTTGGACTCTAAAGGTCCAGTGTTGTTCAAGCAAGTGCGATTGGGCAATGGAATGAAACCTATAACGGTGTTTAAGTTCCGTACTATGTGCAACCATGCTTATGAGATGGGGGGTATTGCTACGAGTGCGTCAGACTCTCGTATAACCAAGGTGGGAGCTTTTTTGCGCCGAACAAGTTTGGATGAGTTGCCACAGATGTTTAACATTCTGAATGGAACAATGGCGATAATTGGCCCTCGACCGATTTTGGATTGGGAGTTTGAGGAGTATAGAAATAAAAATCCTCGTTATGCCAAGCGTTATGACGTGAAGCAAGGTATGTTCTGCACAGTAGATGTAGTAGATAGAGCAGCTTTACGTGACCAGCAATTTGAAATGGATGCTGATTACGCAGAAAACTTATCGTTTGCATTAGACTTCAAAACCTTCTTTGGCATCATTGCTCCTGTATTGATGCAGAAGGGTGTGTATAAAGACGAGAATAAAAATTTTAAAAAATAAATAACAATGAATAATCAATACAATGGTCATCTATGCATAGTGTTTGCACTGGAACACTATAATCCACTGAATATGATTCGTGCTTTAGGTGAGAATGGTATTAATCCTGTTTATTTCTCAGTGAAACGTCGTTATGAAGTAGCTACAAAGAGTAAGTATATCTCTGAGCTATATCGTGTAGATTCTGTTGAGGATGGTTTTAATCTGTTGATGGAGAAATATGGACATTTGGCAGAAGAGACGGGCAAAAAACCTTATATAGTGTTCTCGGATGACAAATCTGTAGGCTATTTCGATCTTCATTATGACGAATGGAAGGATAAGTTTATAACATACAATGCAAGTCGCAATGGACGTATAAACGAGTTTATGGATAAGTATAATATCCAGCAAATAGCCAAGAAACATGGCTTTAATGTACTTGACAGCTATGTTATTAGCAAAGAAGACCAACTTCCTGACAACCTTTGGTATCCTATTATCACTAAGGATATATCGCCTAATTCGGGTTCTTGGAAAGGTGATGTGTATATCTGTCAGAATGAAAAGGAACTGAAAGAAGCTATCGTCAAGATAGAAAGTCCTCTGATTATGATTCAGCATTTTGTGGACAAGCAGAATGAGATGGCTTTGGAGGCTTACACTATCAATAAAGGTAGGGAAATGCAGATAATTACCGAGATGAAGTGGAAGTACCTCATTCAAGGTTATTATAGTCCTTATCATGATGTAAAGATGTTTGAAGATAAGGAAATGGGAGCGAAACTTCAGGCTATGTTTGAGGAAATAGGTTTCGAGGGTGTGTTTGAGGTCGAATTCTTGATTGATAAGGATGGTACTTATTACTTTATGGAAACTAATTTCCGTGCATCTGCTTGGAACCCGACTTGTAAGTTTGCTGGTATGCCTTTGCCTTATCTTTGGATCAAGGGTATGGAGAATGGATATATTGACCCAATAGACCGTAAGGAGTTTGAACCTTTTACATCAATGAGTGAGGTGATTGATTATGCCAAGCGTGTAGAGGGCGGTATGTGTTCTATAGCAGAATGGCTGCGTGACTTCAAGGATGCCAAATGTGTGTATATCTATGACAAAGAGGATCGTGGTCCTTGGGATGAAGTAATTAAAAACTGGGATTTTTTTAAGTAATTATGAAGATTCTAGTAGTAACCCAATATTATTATCCCGAACCTTTCCGCATCAATGAAATATGCGAAGAATTGGTAAATCGTGGGCATAACGTGACCGTTTTAACGGGTATACCTAATTATCCTGATGGTGAAATATATTCAGGTTATATAAATAGAAATAGTGAGGAGATAATCAATGGAGTTAAAATTATCCGTTGTGCTTCTCGTCCTCGATATAAGGGATATCTAAACTTGTTTTTGAATTATCTGTCATTTTTTTATGCTGCTAATAGACGTTTAAAGCATGTAAGAGGGAAATTCGATATAGTATATACTTACCAACTTTCTCCTATTACGAGTTCGATGCCTGCTGTAAAGTATGCTAAAAAGAAGAAAATACCTCTTTTGATGTATTGCCTTGATTTGTGGCCCGAGTCTATTGTAGGTCAGATTTCGGAAAAGAATTATATTTTCAGGGTGGTTAGAGAATTATCTAAAAAAATATATAAATCATGTGATAGGATTTTAGTTACATCACCTAGTTTTACTGGTTATTTAGGACGAGTATGTGGTGTAAAAACAACAGTTATGAGATATGTACCACAACATGCAAATGACGTATTGCCATTAATAAAAAATGAGAAACATGATGGGCTAAATTTTGTTTTTATGGGCAATGTCGGTATTTCGCAAAATGTACAATGTTTCATTAAAGCTTGTTCGCATATAAAAGATAGGCATGATTTTAAGATACATATAATAGGAAGTGGTGCTATGCTGGAAGAGGTTATATCTTTGGCAAAAGAGCTGAAAGTGGATGATTGTGTTATCTTTCATGGTCGCAAACCGAAATCAGACATGCCTCAATATTATGGTATTGCAGATGTATGTATTGTTTCTCTTAGAGATGAAGGTGCTGTTAGTTGGACAATCCCAGGCAAAGTGCAAGAGTATATGTCAGCAGGTAAAGCTATATTAGCACCGATTTCTGGTGATACAGAGTTTATTATTAATGATGCCCATTGTGGAAAGGCATTAAAGAACGACGATTTTGAAGGTATTGCAGAAACCATTCAAGAATGGGTTAAAAATCCATCTGTATTGAAAGATATGGGGAAAAGTTCGCGTTTGTATTACGAGGAGCATTTTACTCTTAAAAAGCATGTAGATGTGCTTGAACAGGAATTGAATAATTTGATTAATGGATAAATTATTCTTTGAGTTGCTACAAGTAGCAATTGGAAACCGTACAAGTTTATCAATCACCCCTACCACAGACGATTGGGACAATCTATATTCACATGCTTTACAGCACACATTATTAGGTGTTTGTTTTTATGGAATACAAAATTTGCCAAAAGAACAAGTCGCCTTTTTGCCTTTGCCTTTAAAAATGCAGTGGTTGGCAATAGTTGTGAAAATCCAAAAACAAAATGAGCTATTGAACTATCGATGTGTTGAGTTACAACGTATTTTATCTAAAGTGGATTTTCGAACCTATATTATGAAGGGACAAGGCAATGCTATATTGTACGATGAAAAATTATGCTTTTTAAGACAAAGTGGTGACATAGATATCTATCTTGAAGGTGGTTATAAAAAGGTTATTGATTATGTTAACAGGACATTTCCAACAAAAGATGTGAATGAGTTAGAAATTCATTATCATTGCTATAATGATGTTGAAGTAGAAATTCATTATAAACCTTTTGTGATGGATAGTCCTAAGGATAAAAAATTGCAATCCTTTTTCAAAGAATGTGAGGAGACTAATTTCGCAAATAAATTGTCTATTCCAAAGACAGACGAACATATTATTGTTCCCACATTGGAATTTAACATTGTGCATCAGTTGGTGCATATTCATCATCATTTATTTTATGAAGGTATAGGATTGCGACAACTGATGGATTACTACTTCCTCCTCCAGAAGACTAGTGAAGGTTCTACTGATAGCATCAAGAGGTCGAAGAAGGTTATTCATCAATTAGGGCTTGATAGGTTCTCATGTGCTTTGATGTATGTACTACAGGTCGTTTTTGGTCTAGAACGTAATAAGATGCTATGGAGTCCATCTAAGAAAGATGGTATATTCCTTTTGAATGAAATTATGCGTTCGGGTAATTTCGGACAGTCGGATGTCCAGAGGAAAGGAATCTATCAGAATAAATGGAAATCTTTCTGGTATATTCATTTTAAGACTTTCCGATATTGGCGCTTTGATTATTGGGCATGGTTCTGGAGTCCGATATACAGGATACGTGGATTTGCTTGGAGAAAGGTGAATGGATATAATTGATAAATATTCTTCGCTCTTTGACCCGGACATTCCCGATTATGTATTCTTCCATTCCTTATGGGCGACAAGTTTACTTATAGCCATCTTGCTCATCATTATGAAGGGGTTGGATATCAAGAGAACTGTTATGGGAATATTGCTTGCAGAGTGCATCTTTATCATTTATTGCTCAACTGTAATTTATCGGGAAACTTTGCCGGAACCTCATTCGAAATTCATGCCATTCTGGAGCTATCAGACAATCTGTGAGGGTGATGATATGTGTCTCGTGGAGGTTCTCCTCAATGTCATCCTATTCATCCCCATAGGTTTCCTGGCATGTGGCTTCAAGAGAATGAACAGATGGTGGAAGGTGGGGCTATTGGGATGTGTCATCTCCTGTTCTATTGAGGTCTTACAGCTTTGGCTACAGAGGGGTCTCTGCGAACTGGATGATGTGTTCCATAACACTTTGGGGGCTATCGTGGGATATGGTTTGTATCGATGGATTGCTTCGGTGTTGAGCCGAAGAATGATGAAAAATAACAATAAACAAAACTAAGAAAAATATGAAATATTTATTAGTAGTAGCTCATCCTGATGATGAGGTATTGGGTGCTGGGGCATCAATGTGGAAATGGTCGCATGAAGGCGACGAAGTAGACGTAGCCATAATGTGTACGGAGGCAAAAGCAAGAGCTTTTCGTCCTTCGGATGCGGAATTGGAAGGCGATACTGATGCTGCGACCAACTATGTTGGCGTGAGCAAGAAGTATGAGGCTACATTTCCGAATATCGAGATGAACACGGTGCCACATCTTAAGTTGGTACAGTTTATTGAGAGTGCAATCCGTGAAAGTGAACCGGATATCATTATCACTCATCATCCGGCAGATACCAATAATGATCACCTGCAGACCTCTATGGCTTGTCAGGAGGCTGTTCGTTTGTTTCAGCGTCAGCCAACGGTAAAGCCAGTTAAGGAACTCTGGTATATGGAGGTCCCTTCGTGCTCTGAGTGGGCCATCAATGAGGCTATGAATCTGTTCAGACCTAACTGCTATGTAGAGGTAGGACAACTTGGCGTTGAAGCAAAATGTAAAGCTCTGTCGATGTATCGTGGGGTGATGCGCCCCTATCCTCATCCTCGTAGTGTGGAATATATTACAGGTCTTGCTGCCATGCGGGGGAGTCAGTGGGGATGCAACTATGCAGAGGCATTTCAAGTTGTATTGCGTCGTTATTGAGCAGATGAGATTATTAAAGTCTATTTGGGCATTTTGCTTCTACCTATTTATACCAAGGAGGGCGAAGCGTATGCCCAATAATTGATTAATAGAATCCATGGAAATTGATAAAGAATTACTGGAAAAACTCTTTGAACAGGCACGGCATAATCCTCGCTTACGACAGAATTTTGATTTGCGGACATCTGCTGATGATAACTCGCAGCGTATGCTGAATGCCTTGCTGCCTGGTACTGACGTGCCCATTCATCGCCACCCGCAGAGTACGGAGACGGTGGTGGTGTTGTGTGGCAAGTTGGCGGAGGTCATCTATGATGATGGGGGGCGAGAGGTAGAGCGCATCAGCCTTGACCCTCAGGCCGGTAAATATGGATGTGTGGTGCCGAAGGGGGCTTGGCATACGGTGGAGGTGCTGGAGCCGTCGGTCAACTTTGAAGCCAAAGACGGTGGATATGGCGTCGACGGTAGTGAGGTGTGGAGTGGGGTGAAGGACACAACAGCCTTCTCCAACAGCCTTGGGGACCTGAAGAAGAACGTGGAATATCTTATCGGCATGGAACGACAGCAGGGCGCTGTGGATGTGTCGCCTGAGTATATCGCCCGCGTGCTGAATGTGCCCGTGGAGGATATTAGACGGGTGATGGAGGAGATGGCGTAGGCCGTTTCGGTTCTTTGTCTGCGGTGGAGATGCAGTTATAGCAGTCCGCATAGGGGATATGTGGCTATAGGAGAAATGCTGCAGCGATACTATGCAGAAGGCGGATGTACAAGATGATGAGTCTTGGGCATCCGCCTTCAGTGCTTGTCAGGGGATGAGTGGGTTGATAGTGACATTATACGAATTTTATATGGGAAATACAACCTCTATTTTGGAAGGTTGATGGTAACGCCTTCGGCTAAGCGCAACTCCTGTAGAGTTGCTAAGAGGGTGGGGGATGATACCCAGGGTAGAGGCGCTGCGCACCTCAACCCTGGGCTGGGAAATCGCAACTCCTACAGAGTTGCCTCTGGGTGCGTACCAACTCGTATAATCTCTACTCATAGCAAGGATAGGGATTTGCATGGCCTCAA
>ERZ773186.2062-NODE-2062-length-15620-cov-36.035271_pt1 | contig 15620 bp, 16 predicted proteins | sample MGYA00581000_ERZ773186 | MGnify/ENA primary metagenome ERZ773186 (study PRJEB29015, sample SAMEA2737752) | human gut metagenome | biome: human gut; feature: human-associated habitat; material: faeces | place: China | collected 2012 ...
GCTATGATGGTACCGATTCATGCGCTACAGTGGTACCGATTCGCCGATACTGTCAGCTTTGCGCCTCCAGCCATAGGGCACCACCGCAGTACTTTCGTTGGTATTGGTTTTATTTTTACCAAAATATTGTGTCCGTAAAGACTTAGTAAGGTATGTTTTGAGTAAGCCAATACCTTTCGAGTTACTTTCAAAAGCATTTGCCTATCGGTAGATACCTCTCCAAAGTTGAGTCTCTGGTCTGTGTATTTGAGTCATGTCACAGCTTTTACTGTTTCTCTTACTCTATGTGTCTAAAGCGACCTATCGATATACAAATTAATTGTATAGATGATGATAGAATTTGATGTCGATATAATGGGGGCTCTCCCAAGATCTTTATGAATTTATTTTAGAGAACTCTCATCTCTTGCAATAACATGCCATTGTACAAAATGTGGGAGATGCGGTTGCTCTTTCATTTTCAAATGTCTTGCTTGGGAAAAACTCTTTCAATAAGCTTTCTAATTGAGGAGAAAGGGAGCACATAAAACATTTTGTTACAAAAAATGCATTATATTTAACAATATTCAGATACTCTAACATCTCCTTTTTGGCCTGTTTTATTTTGGATTTATAAATAATAGAACCTTTCTGGTATTTCCAATCATATTCCATTGTTGGTAATTTGCCTTGTAATGAGGAAAACATTAGATAAATGCTTAAATCATTAAGAAGAGACAAATGAATGTTACCTTCGTGTGAAGACATATTTCTTTCGTTGTCAATGGATTCCATTAGATTATAATTGTCTTCCAAAATAGTAAACAGATGTTCATTATTTATCTTGTCTTTCTGCTTCTTTATATTGTTCCATGTAGGCTTTTCTAAGCCTAATCTGTAAATCTTATTGATAATCTTAAAATAAAGGTCTTTCAGTGTGGATACCTTATGGCAAATTATATCATAATGGTATAAACAAAATCTGTCAAAAGGGATAAAATCTTTTCTACTGTAATCTTTGGATCCATAATGAGAAATAAAGTCAATGGCATAATTGATAGAATCCAGACATGTTTCCATAGAACGACACATCATGAATATGTCATTAATATAGGCCTCATTTGGTTTGAGATATTTGAATATGTCTTCTTCGCCTTTGTGAACGTCACTAATATCTTGGTAAATTGCACCTATACAAAATACCAATTTGTTATAAAAAGGATTGTTTTCAACTTCATCAATACTGATCCTTTGCGAAAAATCAGAAATGTTGCAACTCGCTATCATTTGATGTATAATAATTAGAATGTTAATTGTGTATATCCATTAATATCTTCATTAATCATAGAGAAATCATGAAACTTATGTAAATACTCAATATGACTTATCAGATTATCATAACTTTCAAGATTCTCCAATTCTTCACATCTTGCCTTACTAAACTTGCAAAATACTTCCTCTTGTTAAGGTCTGCAAATCGACGCTCACAAAGATTGACTGTTATGCCTGTTGTGAAACTGCCACAGATTGGGTCAAGAATCAAATCACCTTGGTTGATACATGAATCATTCGAACAAGGAGGCGCAAAGACTTTTGTATTGGATGCTTGTCACAAGCTTTTTCCAATGAACAATTGCAGGCATTCTCCATACATCTGTCATTTGCTTACCATCATTTTGTTCTTTCATCAAGGCTTGAAATTGTTAACGGATTTTTGTATTATTTTATTCTTTTCATACTCGATTTTATAATCTAGTTCTCTTTCTTCTTGTTCCATCTGTGTGCTAAATGAACCGTCGTACTTATATGAAACGCTTTTAGAAAAAAATGAGAAGGCTCCATATAGGCACACAAATATGACTACAGAGCTAAGGATGCCATAAATAGAGCTCTTTCTAAAATCAGTCTTTAATACTTTTGCCAAAATTGGGAAAACAGACGAAGTGTACCCAAATAACAAGTATAAACTTCCAACAAACATCATTACAACAATTATTCCACCTTCGTATGTTGTGGTTAGGTGCATCCCGAACAAGTAGTTCACCTTGCATAAGAACTCCTCAGATATTGAAAGGAGAGGAAATGCGATAATTGGTATAGAACACACAAATGAAGAAATGGAGAAAAATGCTACAAAAATCGACTTACGGTCTGGAGTGATATTTTTGTTATATTCACTACCAATGGTTTCAATAACCATCTCTATACATGCGATATAGATAGCCCACACTATATAGTAAATTGCATAGCAAAATGCCATCCAACATCCATAGTCGAATAACTGAAGTAGCAACAATGGCGAAAATATCACTAATAATAGTGATATTGCCCAACCGATATACAAATACTTTCTCATATTTTATATAATGTTTATAGTTCTATAATGCCTTAAATGAACCTAGCACCTTGAATACCTTGGTGATGGCTGACTTCTTATTTTCTTGTCCTTATCCTTCACGCTTTCTTTACTTACATATCATTTGCGTTGAATGTATCTCTACTAGTTTGGTACAATGTATATTATTGAAAGCTCTATTCTTTGGCTCATTTACAAACTGATACAAAAACCTTATTAGTGGATCGGTACTGAGGTTACTCTTTGTCGTTTTCTATTTGAATGACCTTAAAAACTTAATGTCTTTAGGAGAAGCCCAACTATAAGATATAGACAGCATTCGATTTGCTTTTTCATTATCATATTTAGTTGCAATAGGATAAAATCCATTCTTTCCGTAATATGGCATTGTTGTATATTTCCATCCATCTTTCTTTTTCCACATAGAAAACTCCATCTCTACAGGACCTAGAGTGTTGTCTTCTAGAGTTGTTATTGCATCAACGAATACAATACATAAAGTGTCGTTTCTGTATGCAACCTTTCGATTCCTTATCAAAAAGTCAGATGAGTCAGGATAGTTTAAATATACGTATCCTTTTAAGGCCATATCTACACTGTCTTCCCAAGTAAGTACTTTTTCAACTTTTTTATGCTCTGAACACGACATCAGTATTATTAGTATAGATATTGCGACTGTAAAACATTTCTTCATAATAGTTATATTTAAATTAAACTAATAATATACTCCTTATGTTTGTTTCTTTGTCGGCTATTGGAAACAAAGCCATACATCTTTAATAATTGTACTGCATTCTTTATGAAAGGCTCATCAACTAATATGGTTGGACGAACTAAGCCTTTTGCCCTCATATATTGGTAGCTTATGAAATCAAACGGATCATCTGGGTCGTTGCATCTTTTCTCCCATATCGTCTCGTCAAGATAGTCAATAAAACTACTATTTACAGGTGGTTGATCCATATCAACAAATCTCTTTGGCACAAGCAGAATTGTTGCACTTGGGTCTTTACGCTCTCTAAAGAACGTAGAAACAACCTCCATGAAATCGTTTGTATTGAATTTAGGCATGTCAAAGCCTATCTCTTTCAATATTTGGTCTCTTGTCTTCATCTTGTTATATTATTTTAAAGCCCCAAGCACCTAAATGCTTAGGTGGTGGTAACCTTGATAATTTCTTGGTCTTCAATTCTTCGTTATAGCTGATGAATTTGAAGCCCTTGGCGTTGCATCCTTTTCTTACGACATCGCAGTTCTTCAATCATTGGTCGTCCCGATAGAATATTTCGCATTTATCAGCAAAAAGTTCTGCTAACCGATGAACTTCTTGAATGTTATGATATCGCAAGTACTTATGACTGTTTTATGCAGTCTCCAGAGACTCGCTGCAAATAGCAGCCCTTTGGCCTAGAACAAAGATGTAATTTGTTGGTACGTTTGGGGTAACGTTGTACTTCTAACTAAAACCTAAAGCCAAGAACGGCTTGTCGCCATCTCTACAGATACGCTTTTTCGCCATTTATGTGCAAAGGTACGAAAAATTATTTGTATATCAATGTTTTATTGGCAAAAGTTGCTAATTTTTAGTTAAAAACTGGTCTCCTCTTTGTTATTTTGCAGAAAAGTCTTACTTTTGTAAACTGAATTGGCACCAATAGGGGCTGATTTTTCGGTTTGAGTGTTAAGAACAAAAGATAAATCCAAAATAAGAATTTGGTTTTAAAACATGAGACAACAAAATAGAAAAGGAAATTTTAATAAGCATACCAATAATGCTTATGGCTACGGAAATCCCAATGAATATGAGCATTACAAGGTAGAAAAGCCTGCTCCGTTGCTGGAATGGCTGATGGAGAATGTGAAGGGACCTAGCAAGACCAAGGTGAAGCAGACTCTGCAGGGTAGGGGAATCAAGGTAAATGGCAAAACCATTACCCAGTTTGATTATGCCCTGAAGCCGGGGATGAAGGTGAGTGTGAGCAAGACAAAGAAGAATCAGGAGGTATTTAAAAGCAGATACCTTAAGATTGTTTATGAAGACAGATATCTGATTGTTGTCGAGAAAAACATCGGTATATTGAGTATGGCTGCCGGTCATTCTACTCTGAATGTGAAAACGGTGCTTGATGATTATTTTCATAAGACTCGCCAGAACTGCCAGGCGCATGTAGTACACCGACTTGACCGTGATACTTCGGGCTTGATGATTTATGCCAAGGATAAGCAGACGGAACTGGCTTTGGAGGATGATTGGCATCATAATGTGTACGACCGCAGATATGTGGCTCTGGTTTCCGGAGAGATGGAAGGAGATGAAGGTACCGTTGCCAACTGGCTGAAAGATAACAAGGCTTATATTACTTACAGTAGTGATACGGATAATGGCGGCAAGTATGCTGTTACCCATTTCCATACATTAGAGCGTACCACCGCTCATTCTCTGGTGGAGTTCAAACTCGAAACGGGCCGTAAGAATCAGATTCGTGTTCATACAGCCGATATGGGGCATCCGGTGTGTGGTGACATCAAGTATGGTAATGGTGATGATCCATGCCAGCGCTTGTGCCTGCATGCCTATGTGCTGTGTTTCTATCATCCCGTAACGCATCAGCCTATGGAATTTGAAACTCCGATACCGGCTGAATTCCGCAGGGCATTAAAGAATGATCGTTAATAGGGTGATGAATACAGATTAGTAGTTTATACTATATAATAATGTGATATGAATGATTTTGGATATTATGCGCTGGCATTGGTAGTCCTTGTTGTAGGACTGTTTGTCTTAAAGAAGGTGGCTACCTGCATGATTAAAGCAATGGTAGCTGTTGTTATGGTAGCCGTGCTGGCAGTTCTTTACTGGCTCTTCTGTTGATGGCAGAGTTGTGTAATGATGACGTGATAAGATTTTAGATATTTTTGATTGGTAAATTGGTTGCGGTTGTCTGGGTGTAAACTTTGGATGGCTGCAACTTTTTTATAGTGATATTTAAAGAGATATAAAGTAATATTTAAAGGTGATATGAAATGGTAGGGAGAAATACAAAACAAAAAAGAGCATTTCTGTTAAGAAATGCTCTTTTTGTACACCCTTAGGGATTCGAACCCTAGACCCACTGATTAAGAGTCAGTTGCTCTACCAACTGAGCTAAGGGTGCATCTATCTAGCAGTTGAGTTATTTCTCAAAAGCGGTTGCAAAGGTACAGCTTTTTTCTGAAACCACCAAATTTTTTCGGAACTTTTTTTATTTTTCTATCATTTTTCTTCTTTTCCATACATTTTCAAGAGAAAAAACGTACCTTTGCAGCCACTTACACATTAATATATATGATTATATATGTGCAAGACGGAAATGATTATATATGTATATATGTAAGACTTAAATGAATTTCATAAAATATAAGAGAATATGAACGGAATATACACTATCCTGCTCCTCGTAATGAGCAACATTTTTATGACGCTGGCTTGGTATGGACATCTCAAGCTGCAGCAGACGGGCGTGAGCAGCCACTGGCCGCTGTTTGGAGTCATCATCTTCAGTTGGGCGATAGCCTTCTTTGAATACTGCTGCCAGGTGCCAGCCAACCGCTATGGCTTCATCGACAACGGCGGTCCATTCACATTGGTGCAGCTCAAGGTGATTCAAGAGTGCGTGTCGCTCATCGTCTTCGCCATCATCGCCAACCTGCTCTTCCAGGGCGAGAGCCTGCATTGGAACCATGCTGCGGCATTCGTCTGCCTCATCGCTGCCGTCTATTTCGTCTTCATGAAGTAGAATGAAGTAGAATGAATTGTATAAAGTAGAATGAATTGTATGAAGCTTCTGCCCTTTCAGGGCGTGATGGGAATAGATTAATCAAGATAAAAACAATATACCATCAAGATAAAAACAAAAAAGTAACAATATACAAACAAAATAATAACCGACAATGGAAAAGAAATTACGTGTTGCTTCCCTCTGCGTGCAGGGAGGCTATGAACCAAAGAATGGAGAGCCGATAGAAGTGCCTATCATTCAGAGTACTACATTTAAATATGACAACTCTGAGGAGATGGCGATGCTCTTCGACCTGAAGAAGGAGGGATATTTCTATACCCGACTCCAGAACCCTACCAACGATGCCGTGGCTAAGAAAATCGCCCAGCTCGAAGGGGGCGTGGGCGCCGTTTTGACCTCTAGCGGACAGGCTGCTAACTTCTACGCCGTGTTCAACATCTGCGAGGCGGGCGACCACATCGTTACCTCTAACGAGATTTATGGTGGCACCTTCAACCTCTTCGGCGTTACCCTGAAGAAGCTGGGCATCGAGTGTACCTTCGTGAACCCTAACGCCAGCGAGGAGGAGATTCAGAAGGCTTTCCGCCCTAACACCAAGGTGGTGTTTGGCGAAACCATCAGCAACCCTGGCTGCGCCGTGCTCGACATCGAGAAGTTTGCACGCATCGCCCATAAGAACGGAGTGCCTCTCATCGTGGATAACACCTTCGCCACACCTATCAACTGCCGTCCTTTTGAATGGGGTGCCGACATCGTGACCCACTCTACCACCAAGTATATGGACGGTACCGCTTCGCAGGTAGGCGGCGTGGTTGTGGATAGCGGCAACTTCGACTGGATGGCGAATGCCGAGAAATTCCCTGGCCTCTGCACTCCAGACGAGAGTTACCACGGCTTGACTTACGTGAAGGCCTTCGGCAAGATGGGTTATACCACCAAGCTGGTGGCTCAGCTGATGCGCGACCTGGGTTCCATCCCTGCGCCTATGAACTCGTTTATCCTCAACCTGGGTCTTCAGAGTCTGCACCTGCGCGTGCGCCAGCACTGTGAGAATGCGCAGAAGGTGGCTGAGTTCCTGCAGAACGATGAGCGCGTGGCTTGGGTTCACTATAGCGGACTGAAGGGAGATGAATATTATGATCTTGCCCAGAAATACATGCCTCATGGCACCTGCGGCGTGATAGCCTTCGGCTTGAAGGGTGACCGCGAGACTGCCATCAAGTTTATGGATTCGCTGGATATGATCAACATCGTGACCCACGTGGCTGATGCCCGCACCTGCGTGCTCCACCCTGCGAGCCACACCCATCGCCAGCTTTCAGACGAGCAGTTGAAGGAGGCAGGCATTGCGCCAGATTTGATCCGACTGTCAGTGGGTATCGAGGATGCCGAGGATATCCTGGATGATATCAAGCAGGCGTTGGATAAAATCTAGAAAGATGAGGGTGTGTCTTGGACTTTTGACACACCCCCTCAGAAACATAAAAGCCAGTCTTCTGCATTTGGAAGACTGGCTTTTATTACACCAATTTATATATTTCGCTAGGCGTCTTCCGTCTCAGCACTTCAAGCTCGAAGTCCTTGCCGACTACGATGCCCTTGCTTCTCAGAATCTGCTCCACGGTTTTTCTTGCCAACTCGGGATGGTTGTTTTCCTCGCTGAGGTGGCAGAGCCATACGTGGCGAAGACCCGGAGAGGCATAATCGGCCAGCGCCTCACCACACGCCACATTACTCAAATGGCCATTGGGACCCAGGATGCGATCCTTGAGATACTGAGGATAATGCCCCTGCAGGAGCATCTCCTCGCTGTGGTTCGCCTCTATCACCAGATAGTTGGAACGGCCGATGAAATCGTGCATCTCCTCGGTGATGTGCCCCACATCGGTGATAAGGCAGAACGTCACCCCCTCGCATTCCACAAAATAGCCCACATTGTCGGTGCTGTCGTGCGGCACACCAAACGGGGTTACCTTAAACTCGCCCACATTCAGCGGCACACCCTTCTCGATGACGTGCACGTGATTGGGCGCAATCTTCTTTCGGACGCAATAGTTGCGCTCGATACCAACATGAATCTTGCGGGTTGCATATACTGGTAGATGATAGTCAGTGCTCAAGCTCCCCACCGACTTTACGTGGTCGGCGTGGTCATGGGTGATGAAGATATGATGCACATCCTCGAAGCGCAATCCATAGTTATGGAAGTGCTTCTTGAGTGCCCTGATTCCTACTCCTACGTCTATCAATATCGAATCCGTCTCAGTGTAAAGATAGTAACTGTTGCCGCTACTTCCACTGCCAAAGGATATAAATCTAAGCATTTTATTTGTTATTTCTACTGCAAAGTTAGCAAAAAAGATTCTTATTACAAAGTTTTTTACTATCTTTGTGCCCAAATTAAGGAAATAAATAGAATTTTTAAGAAATAGGAAACATGATGAAGAAATCGATATTAGGCACGGCTATCGTTGTAGCAGCCATAACTACAAGTCTTTACGGGCTTTCGGCCTGCCAATCGCACGAGGGCGACGACAACCAGCTGGAGGCTTACGTGGATTCGTTTGCCACCTACTATTTCAACTGGCATTTCCCGAAAACGCTGAAATATTGCACCAAGAGTTCGGAACCCTGGCTGCGCTATGCTGCCAGCAATGTGCACGAGGCGGATGTGGAAAGGTTGAGAACGAAGGCTGAAGATGCCACGGTGGAGATCAACGATATCTCTTTCGGCGAAGATGGAACAAGTGCCATCGCCAGCATCACCGTGCACAACTTCCTGCAGATGGATACCATCGGGCAGGAAGCCCACCTCGTGGATGAGGCGGAGTTCCAGTTGCCGATGAGTATGGAGAATAATGCTTGGAAAATCAAACTGAACAAATTGCCGTAAGTTAACTGTCTTCAGAACGGCTATCCCAAGTTTAGAATAGCTATTCCAAGCTTTAGAACGGCAATCCCACGGCGAAGTGGAAGGCGAAGTCGCGGCTGAACTTTGGATGGATTATCGCCCAGTGCTCATCCCCACTCTCGTAGGCAGGATTGATGGCCTTCATGCCCATGTCGAAACGCAGGATGAAGTAATCGAAGTTCAGGCGGATGCCCATACCGTAGGCGGCGGCTATCTGCTTGTAGAACTTATCAAAACGGAACTGTCCGTTCGGCTGGTCGGCATAGTTGCGAAGCGTCCAGATGTTGCCCGCATCTACAAACAGGGCTCCTTCGAACTTCCAGAAGAGCGAGGTTCGATACTCGGCATTCAGGTCGAATTTCAAGTCGCCCGTCTGGTTGATGAAGTCGATGCGCCCGTCGTTGCCCTTGTATCCGCCAGGACCCAGCTCTCTTACGCCCCAACCTCTCACCGAGTTGGCACCGCCCGAGAAATATCGCTTCTCGAAGGGCAGCACGGTGCTGTTGCCGTAAGGATAGGCCACGCCCAGGTCGGCATGCAGTGCCAGGGCATTGCGGTCGTCGAAACGGAACAGGTGGGTATAGTCGAAATCGAACTTGGCATACTGCGCATAGGCGATGTTCAGGAAGGTGCTCTGTCCATGGGCATTGGTCTTGAACCTCAATGCCCTGGAGAAGCCATCCAGCAGATTTCCTGCCGATTCTACGTTGAGTCGGAAGGCATCCACCCCGTCGCTATACGTTAATCCGAATCCTATCTTCATGATGAAGAGGTCTTCGTAGTTGTATCGCAGAATGGCGTTTCTATTGTCGGCATCATCCAGGTAATCGCGCTTGAAAGTCTCTGATATCCAAGGCATATACACATAGTTGAGGTCGAGCAGGTCGAATCGCCATGCCAGATGGTGGCGTGGTTCCGTCCAGCGGTAGCGCCATGCCGTGGAGAATACCCGGCGATGGAACTCAGGACGGTTCTGAAGGTCCCAGCTCACGGAAAGCTCGCTGTTGGCAGTCTGCCTTCTTCTGAAATTCTTCGATAGGAACGGTGCCATGAATCGTGGGAACACCACTTTTCCTTCTACGGAATATTCCTGATAGTTCTGGTCCTGATAGCCCTCCAGTCCGGTGATAGCCTCGTAGGCACCACGCAGTTCGATGCTCAGCTGCTCACTGCCCCTGAAGAGGTTTCTGTTGGTATAGGTGAGCGAAGCCGCTGCACCCAAGTCGCCCGCCGTATTGGTTCCTTCCGGCTGGAAGGCAATGGTAGAGGGCTTGTTGGTACTGATCTGGATATTGCAGTCGAGCAGGCGATTGACCGTGCTATCCGATATACTGCCTGATTTACTATCTGATTTGCTATCCGATACATTATCAATCTGTGCATCAGTCACTTCCTTAAAACTGATATTGGTATATTTCACCGCCTGCAATCGGGCGAAGTTATTGTAGGTTCGCTGCAGGGCAGAGGCGCTGTAGGGCTTTCCCTCCTCCATGGCGGTGGCATTGAGCAGCACACGATGGCGCAGGTGAATGCGGTCGCTATCGTTGCTCAGATAGTTGATGTTGCGAATTTCGTAACGGGGATGGTCAGTTTCGGGAGCACTGCTGTTGGCCTTGTACTTCAGCAGGTTCAGGGTAACGGCAATGTCTTTCTGTCCGGCGATGGTGTCGGCAGAAAACTGGATAAAGTCTTTATTGAAGCGGAAGTATCCATCATTAAGCAGAAGGTTGGCGATACGCTTACGCTCGGCATCCAGTGCATCCACGGTGAATCTCATGCCCGGCTTGAGTTTCTGGTTTTCAGGCTCATCGAGTTTCAGAATCTGCTCGATGTTCTTATCCTCTATATCATACTCCACCTTGCCGATATAGAATGGCTCTCCGGGATGCAACATATAGGTTACATCCACCTTTGGTGCCTTTTTTCGGCTCTTGTTCGCTAAGCTATCCGTCTTTTCCTCTCCATGGATTTCGGTATGGAGCGACACCCCGGCATGCATGAATCCCTGGTTCTGCATGGCAGTGAGCAGGTCGCGGCAGGAGAGCTGCGCCTGCAGTTCATCATACACCACCGGCTTCTTGCTGAACGGATTATTGAATAGCGAGAAAAGCTTAGGCTTCTCTTTCTGGCGCACATACTGCTTGAGCGCCCCTGCATCATACGCTGCAGAGTCGCTCTTCACTTCCACCTTATTTAATATATACTCCCCCTCCTGCACGTATTTGCTGGCCGAGCAGCCTGCAAGCATCACTGGCAGGGCGAGTATTGAAATCTTCTGTATTTTCACGAATCTAATCCTTTTAGATTGCAAAGATAGTGTAAATCGAAGAAAATACAAAATATTTAGCACTTTTTATTTTGTATTTTCTGCTTTTTATGCTACCTTTGCATCCATTAAAGATTAGAAACAACAACAAATGATTAGCAAGAATAAGATCAAATACATTCGTTCGCTCGAACTGAAGAAGAATAGAAACAAGGAGGGAAAGTTCGTGGCTGAAGGGTTTAAGGTGGTGGATGACCTGCTCGCCCTGCAACCTGCCGACCTCATCGTGGCAACCGCCGAATGGCTGAAGGGAAAGCATCTGGCAGCCCAGACAGAGGTGATTGAAGTAACCGAGGAGGAACTGAAGAAAGTGAGCTTCCTGCAGCATCCGCAGCAGGTGCTGGCTGTGTTTAAGCAGGATGCCGGATGCAATAAGCAGGATTCCAACAACTCTCAGGAAGAGGCGGAGGAGAAGAACTTCGGCTTTTCCAATATCAACACCAGCGAACTGAATCTTGCCCTGGATGGCGTGCAGGACCCGGGAAACCTGGGTACCATCATCCGCATTGCCGACTGGTTTGGCATCACCCACATCTATTGCAGTCAGGACACAGCCGACGTGTATAACCCCAAGGTTGTACAGGCCACCATGGGCAGCATAGCGAGAGTGAAGGTGGAATACGGCAACCTGCTGGGCCTGGTAGAGTCATTGCCGGCTGATGTACCCGTATATGGCACCCTGCTCGATGGCGACAACATCTATCAGCAGCAGCTGGAAAACCGGGGCCTCATCGTGATGGGAAACGAGGGAAAAGGCATCTCGCCAGCCCTTGCCAAGAAGGTGAACCGCAGACTGCTCATCCCTAACTTCCCGGAAGGAAGAGCCACTGCCGACAGCCTGAACGTGGCCATCGCCACCGCCATTACCTGCTCTGAATTCAGAAGAAACTTTTAAATAGCAAGAAATAGTAAGTAGTATAAAATCATTATAGCTATGGAAGTAAACGAATTATTTAAGCAGCGCAGCATAACTGCTTGTATGCGAGCATCCTACTACGCCATGACGGCCGACCCGAAATCGTTCGTCAAGCAAACCTGGGGCACCCAGGTGCCCTTCGCAGTATTGCTGGCTATCGTGCTCTACTTTCTCCTGCCCAACAAGTCGCTTCACGACTGGGGAGTAATGAATCCGATGGCTTCGTTCATTCTGCAAACCATCATTTACGCAGCCACCCTAGTGATGGCAGTGGTATCGTTCTGGCATCTGCTGCCACGCAAGCAACTCTCTGCCAACAAAGGCGAGAAGCGTAAGAAGGGACAGTGGGTGCTCCGCATCCTTCGCCACCTGGGCGGTTTCCTCATGACCGGTTTCCTGGGCATCATGATTGTGGGCATCGCTACCTTCATCGCAGCCCTGCCATCCATCATCCTCATCATCGCCCAGTTCTACTCGCAGTTGGGGGCACTTGATGGCGACCCGCTCGGCGTGCCGGGCTATTTCACCCCACTCCTCTTCGTGGTCTTCATCATCACCTTCCTGCTCATCCTCTACGCCCTGAGCTGGCTCGGCATCTCGCTGGCTTACCAATATGGTTCGTACCAGGTGATTGATGCAGAGAAGAAGAAGCAGAAGGAAAACGAACAGATGGGATTGCAGCAGATGGCTACCGCAGAAATGAAAATTGAAAAATAATTATCATATTAACATCTAATTTTAAAGAATAAGAGACATGAAACAGACTAGATTACTCTTCATCGACCGCGATGGAACCCTGATTCAGGAACCAGAGGATGAGCAGATTGACAGCTTCGAGAAGCTGGTATTTACCAAGGGCGTGTTCCGCAACCTCGCCTTCATTGCTCAGCACACCGACTACGAGCTGGTGATGGTGAGCAACCAGGACGGTCTGGGCACCGACTCCTTCCCGGAAGACACCTTCTGGCCTGTACACAATTTCATCATCCAGACCCTGGAGAGCGAGGGCATCCACTTCAGCAAGCAGCACATCGACCGCCACTTCCCGGAGGATAACTCGCCAATGAGAAAGCCGGGCACGGGCATGCTGACTGAATATATCGACAACCCGGCATACGACTTGGCAAACAGTTATGTAATCGGCGACCGTGAGACGGATGCCCAGCTTGCCGAAAACCTGGGTTGCAAGAGTCTGATTCTCGGAAAGGACGGCATGGACTGGGATAAGATAGCCGAGATTCTCTTTGCCGGCGACCGCATTGCCGAGGTGAAGCGCACCACCAAGGAGACGGATATCTACATCAAGGTAAATCTCGATGGCAGTGGCAAATGCGATATTTCAACCGGTCTTGGTTTCTTCGACCACATGCTGGAGCAGATAGGCAAGCACGGCATGATGGATCTCACCATCCACACCAAGGGCGACCTCTATGTGGATGAGCATCACACCATTGAAGATACGGGTATTGCCCTGGGCGAATGCCTGCTGCAGGCGCTGGGCGACAAGCGTGGCATCGAGCGATATGGTTACTCCCTGCCAATGGATGATTGTCTCTGCCAGGTGGCATTGGATTTCGGTGGTCGCCCATGGCTGATTTGGGATGCAGAGTTCCACAGAGAGAAGGTGGGCGAAATGCCAACCGAGATGTTCAAGCATTTCTTCAAGAGTCTGAGTGATGCGGCAAAGATGAACCTCAACATCAAGGCTGAGGGCGAGAACGAGCATCACAAGATAGAAGGCATCTTCAAGGCGCTTGCCCGCTCGCTGAAAATGGCGGTGAAGAGAGACATCTATCACTTCGAGCTTCCTAGCTCTAAGGGAATGCTGTAATAGTGATTAGTGATTAATTATTAGTGATTAGTGATTAATTATTAGTGATTAGTGATTAATTATTAGTGATTATAAAGATGAAAGCCCAGCAGGATTCAACGAACCTTGTCGGGCTTTTTTCTAAATATATAACTTTCTCACAATGGGATTTTAGAATTTAGTCATGAACTCCACAACAATCTTATCCTTTTCTGAAGTCTTAGCCACACCACCCTTGCGATAGAAATACTTCTCGTAGTTGATACGGATATCCGAGATGAATGGCTTGGCAAGGCTCAGGGTTACACCGCCCGTAACACGATGGCGCTTGTAATCGTTGATTTTCAATACACCAGGCTCTGTATCAGAACCTCCATATCGGGTACCATCGCTGTGGTCGCTCATGAAATCATATCGTGCCAAAGGCGAAACCTTCCTGATGAGACTCTTGGGATTAGCCACCGGAATATCATAGCATACGAAACCATCGAACGCATGCACATCGTGGAAGGCATCCTTGCTGTAATGCTTGTAAAGATACTCAGCCTCAGCAATGAAACCGCCCTTGTGGAAGGTGATACCACCATCATACATCGTTACCGTGACATCAGATGGCTTGATCTTCTGGGTGCTCAATACCAGGTTCACATTCGGAAAGAGGAACTGAGCCTTGGCAGAATAGTTAACGCCCTTGGTCCAGTAATCCTTCTGGTTGGTCAAGCCCGAACCATTGAAGATACCGGCATTCACCACGATAGGGAAACCTACATTCCAGGTGTATCCTATTTCTGCACCCACGTCGCGCACGTTACCCACCTGCTTGGCGATGAACGAACGGTTGGCGAAGTACTGTTGATGAGGAGAACGGTGAGCATCGATGGTGAATGGCACACGCTCCTGACCGATGGTGAACTGCAGGGTCTTCCAAGGCTTGATGCGTGTATAGGCATCGAGCATCTTGATCTTACCCTCGTCGCAGAGGTCGATTTCCGCCTTATAGCTTACCTGAGGTGTTACGTTGCCAGTCACATTGATGCGGGCTGTACGCACCTCGAATCGTCCCTCCCCCTCTTCGGTCTGATACTCATACTTAGAGCGGATGGTTCCACCAATTTTCATGGTCTTGGCGAATTCCCCGATGCCCTTCTCCAAAGAGCTGCTTCCTGAACTCTGGGCATTCATTCCCATCGACACCATCGTGAGTGCCATCAGCAAATACGTTTTCTTCTTCATTTCTTACCTTATTATATATACACGTAAATCTAATTCTTTTTACTTTCGGCTGCAAAGTTAAGGAGAAGATGTTTCTACCGTAAAACATAAGTATTACAAAGTTGTTACATCGCTGATTTTCAGCACCGGTAACACCATTGTAACATCCGTATCACCCTTGTAACATCATCGTCATAAACACGTAACTTGATTTTTTCCCCCGTTTGAAAATATCGCCGTACCTTTGCACCCAGAAAAAACAATATTAACATATATCAATAGTTCGTTAATAATTCAATAATGTGCTAAGCAGCTATACGCTGTAAGCACG
>ERZ773186.2066-NODE-2066-length-15604-cov-5.987330_pt1 | contig 15604 bp, 13 predicted proteins | sample MGYA00581000_ERZ773186 | MGnify/ENA primary metagenome ERZ773186 (study PRJEB29015, sample SAMEA2737752) | human gut metagenome | biome: human gut; feature: human-associated habitat; material: faeces | place: China | collected 2012 ...
TGCACTTGTGATCGTAAGGGAAATGACAGACAACCTGGTCCTGGATCTGTTTGAAAAGGGACTGGTGACAAGTTCTATCACCTTATGGATTGCATACGACCACAGGTATGAGCATGAGGCATCTAAAGGAACCGTAAAACTTGAAAGAGGAAGTAACAGTTCCAAAAAAATCATAGATGCAGTGGCAGATTTATATCTCAGGATTGCAGACAGATATACCGGAATCCGAAGAATCGAGGTGTGTGCGAACAGGGTTGCTCCTGAAAGTTATGTGCAGTACAGCCTGTTTGATGATCCCAAACAGACCGATAAGGAACGGCATTTACAGGAAGCAGTATTGAATGTAAAGCAGCGTTATGGAAAGAATGCGATCATGCGTGGATCCAATCTGCTGGAGTGTTCCACCTATAGAGAACGCAATGAACAGATTGGTGGTCACCGTGCTTAGAGGAGGTGCAAAAAGTGCTGGCAAGTGCATATCAACCGTATTTATATTTACCAAGACCGGTTTCCAGGAGACATCCCATGGATGTAGGACGCAGGGCAAAACAGTTTGCTCCATTTGCGGCACTTCGTGGACTGGATGAAACGATCCGGCAACAGGAAATCATTTACGAACCAAAAAGAGATTTATCTGAGGAAAAGAAAAATGAGCTGGATATGAAATTAAGAATCCTGGCATATGGAATGAAGATACAGGCAACTTATTTTCAAAAGTCATGGAAGAATCCATTAATTGGTCAGTACCATACATTATCTGGAACCGTAGAATTTTTTGATCCATCAGTCCACTTACGGATTGATGATACCGAGATCCAGATCCAGGACATCTGTGATCTGACTGGTGATGTATTTGAAACTATTGAAATATCATGTTAATTAATCACAGCGGAATTTTTTATACCGGAAAGAGTGTGTGGTAGCTGGTGGAAGGATAAAAAAAGATGCACAGATCGACAAAGCAGATCTGATCAGAATAAAAATCGTGCTGTTCGTGCAGCTTTGGCACTTACGGAATGGATGGCATGATGCTCATAAGGCGGATTTGATTTCCCTTTGGTCCGTTGAGTAATAAATGGAGAAATATCTTATTGCTTAAAGGAGGAAGCCTATATGGGATCAGGTGCTATTAAATGGCATGTACACTGCTCTGTATGTGGAGCATTTATTGAAAAGAGCGCACAAAGCGATTCAGAAGTGGAGTGCAAAAAATGTCGCAGTACATTGGAGATATTTGTAAAGGATGATATGGTGTCGGTTCGTCCGATCCACATCAGAGATGAACAATTAAAGTCCAGGATGCGGACGTATTCCCGAAAGATGATGAATCAGGGATCATAACAGAATAGAATGAGCTGTCTGTAGTAAGCGTTGGATTTGGCAGGAACCATCAAGAACGCACCAGACAGCAAGAGTTTGTCAAGGAGCTGAACCTGACTGGAATCACTAAGAGCCCGGCAAAACATTTACGGATACACTGCAAGATCAGAAGTATTTTCTGGTTTTGGAGATTGTTGAAGTATTTGTTTTGTCGGGCTTTTTTGATGTATTTCAAAAAATTTTTAAATTTTTTGTCGTACCCCACTGTAAAACAGGCTCTCAGCGTTTCGTTATATAGAGGTTGAATTCTTTTTTGCAAAAATAATTGTAAATAGAGATTTTGATAATATGACACAAAGGAGGAAGCAAAGATGACTGAAATCGAATACCAGGAATTTGTAAGGCATTGTCCTTACGATGCTATGGGCGATTATTCCATGTTTCGCAAACAGCAAACAGAGAATAAATCAGAAGATGCACATAGCAACTGAATAAGCCAGGCAATCTGGCAAACTTAATCTAAACGCAGATACATGCGTTACAAAGGAGTCGCGGACTCCCGTTCAAAAAAAACGGGTGAGTTCGTGACCTCTTGTACTGCAGTTCTTTATGTCTGTGCAGAAATTTCATAAAAGATGGAATGGACCACCCGGAGCCGAAAGGCAGAAAGGTGGTCTTTATGTTGACATTAAAAGAACTGAAAAAAATCGTGAAAGTTGCTGATGTGGAGAAGAGAATCCCAAGCGTGAAATCCTTGAAGGAACACAAAGTTGTAGTAAAGGAAATGATCAATGCAGATACAACAATCTCTGTTTATGATCACGGATATGTACTTTATACAGCAGGAAATCAATCAACCGTATTTCCACTTCATAGTTGTGATGACTATGAATATGTGAGTGTAACTGGCGATAACAAGGAATTCAATAAAGAGTTCTTTGATAATGAAAACTGGTATATCCGTCTGCTGATGGAGGCTGAAGACCGTATGGCATACAGCCAGAGCAAAATCAGCACCAATCATGGTGTATTTTCTAACAGCGATGTTACAGATGATGCGGAGATTATGAGAGGATCTTCAAAAGATTTTGTTGACGATGTTATCGACAGAGAAATTCTGCATGCGCTGATCAAGGAATTGACAGAGAGGCAAAAGATGGTACTCAATCTGGTTTATTTCGAGGAAATGCGTCAGCAGGATGTTGCAGATTATCTGGGAATCAAACAGCAGAGTGTAAATGACCTCCTGAACAGGGCATTAAAAACGATGAAAAAAAAGGCGGAAAACGAAGAATTTTAAAAAAATTTCAAAAAATTGAATTAGACCACTGTAAAACAGGCTCTGAGCGTTTCGTTATATGAAGGGTTTGCATAGAACACCTTCATGTACCTTGAAAAATGAATAGCCTGCCCGGAGTGATATTTGGTTTGAACATGCATAGAGCGAAAAGCTGCGTGTCTGCCAGAAGAAAACGTATCAGAGATGGAAACTGATATAGGAACGGATCCGGGAAAGAAAACAGGAAAACGCTTAAATCTTAAATCAAAATAAAATGTCTGAATCTAAAAAGAGGATGACAGTAGAAATCATGTGGCGGTATTTGTGACAAACAGGTACCGCCATATATTTGTGCTGTTATCTCAGCTTGTGCTGACTGTCCCAAATAGCGCAAATTTCAGGAAAGGAGGCGATCATCTTCGTATAAAAGATAATATGCAGAAACTAACAGATAACCATACACAAAAAAATCAGAAAGGAAGGATTTAAGAGAATGAACGTGAAAAAGAAAGCACGCAGGGTGATGTCCGGTTTACTGACTGCAGTAACGGTTCTATCGACGGTACTCTCTCCCGCTGTTGCCTATGCTTCTGATGATGCCGGATCTGTAAAAAAGATTCCGTATTATGAGGAGATCAAGGATCAGTTGGATGAAGATGAAGTGGTAACTGCAAAGGATTATGAGATCAAGGTTGGAGACAATTTCGATGTAAAGAGTGATTATACCGGTCTTACGATCCAGGATGACAGCAAAGTAAAAGTTACATTTCAGGAAGCAAAAGATACGGACGGGAATGATTTTTCTACCGATTATGCCAATTCCTATAAGGCAGTCTATTATGTAGAACCACAGACAACGGATCACCCAACCTACCAGATCAATCGAAAGATCGTGGTAAAAGAAGCGGATCAACAGAAAGATTCGCAGTCAGAAAGTTCTTCTGATCAGGATGCTGGTTCTTCCGATAAGACAGAAACAGAGGATTCGGAGGCTGACTCGTCTACAGAGGAAACTGATGCTGCTGACACGGAGAGCAAAACAGAACTGACAGAAAAAGAATTTGATGCAGAAATCGAAGCAACGGAGGATCAGGAGACCGTTGATCCGGAAACAGGGATCACACTCTCAGAGGTTATGCAGGAAGCTGTTGACCAGGAAGTTGCTCTTGCAGATCTTGAAGCAGGCGAAAGTATTACTTTTGATATGCCAATGATGCTTGCTTCCGGTGAAACAGGAACAAAATCAGTCACAGTTACAGCCGGCTCCTGGTACTATTACGCAGACTATGGATTAGGTTCTTATCTGACTTGTCCATATTATGTGAAATGGGGAAGCATCAATGCGACAGCATACTGTGTTGAACCATCGAAAAAAGGACCGGGAAATGGAACTTATACGATCCAGAAACTTGCCGATGGAAAGACACTTGCAAAGGTCTGCTATTACGGAACAAAAGCAAGTGATGAGAATGGTTTCTTCGATGAGAAACATCCGGATTTTCCGGCAGGAAAGAGATTCATCATTACCCATCTTGCAGCAGCTTATGCAAATGGATCCAGTGACTGGGCATCCGGAACTAATGCAACAGGAAAGAACCTGGCAATGGAGCTTTACAATTATTGTGTAAATATGCCGGACATTCCGTCTGTAGATATGAGCTTTTCCGAATCTAATGTAAAGGCTTATGTGGAAGGAAACAGCCAGCGAACAAGCGTGATCACATTCAAAGCAGATAAACTGCAGACAATCACATTTAAGTTGCCAAGCGGTGTAAAGCTTGTAAATGTGACAAACGGTAAAACCAGTGCTGCAGGAGCAAGTGTAGAAATCAGTGGAGGTACACAGTTTTATCTGACAGCACCACTTGATCAGGCAGAGAGCGTCAGTGCTACATTTCCTTCTCGGATGAAGGGAAGCATTGATAAAGAATACTCTGCTTACAAGATTGTAACAGGATCTGGAACACAGGACCTGGCTCTTGTTTTCGGTGAAGGTGTCGGAAATGAGAAATATGTGGATTTTAAAGTAACCTGGACAAAAGAATGCAAGGTATCCATTGTAAAGAAAGACCAGGATACAGGCAACGCACTGGCTGGTGCAGTGTACGGGATCTATTCCGATGCTGCATGTACAAAGCTGATTGCAGAGATGCCTGCAACTGATCAGAATGGTGCTTCACAGCTCACAATGGAAAAGACACAGGAAGTTGTTTATCTGAAAGAAATCTCTGTTCCAACAGGGTATCAGATCGATACAAAGTCTTATAATGTGACTCTTGCTATCGGAAAGACAACGACTAAAAATGTAACGGACAAACGAGTAAATGCAAAGCTCAACATTGCAAAACAGGATGCTGAGACAGGCAATGAAGCCCAGGGTGATGCAACACTGGAAGGTGCGGTATATGGTCTTTATGCAAGGGAAGACATTGTTCATCCGGATGGAAGAACCGGAACAATCTATAAGAAAGACACCCTGATCACATCCCTGACAACGGATAAGAATGGCGAAGCTTCTGTATCGGATCTCTATCTTGGAAAGTATTATCTGAAAGAGCTTAGTGCTCCGGTGGGATACGTACTGGATCCGACAGAACATGATGTGGACTGTACTTACGAAGGTGCTACTGTTCCGACAGTAGAAAGAACTTCTGTATGTAAAGAAACTGTCATCAAACAGCCATTTCAGATCATCAAGGCAGCAAACAACGGAAAGACCGATGCAGATCTTCTGCAGGGAGTTGGTTTGTCAGCATGGCTTGTCAGTGATCTGAAAGTAAAAGCAGATGGAAGTTATGATTTTGATTCAGCCAGACCAGTTGTACTGACTGCAGATGGACAGACAGAAATGTTTACCGATGAAAAAGGATATGCAAGATCGATTCCGCTTCCATATGGAACTTATGTGGTAAGAGAGACCACAAGCAAACACAACTATGCACCGGTTGATGATTTTGTAGTGAAGATCACAGAGAATCATCCGGATACACCGCAGACATGGCGAGTGCTTCTGGATAAAGAATTCAAAGCAAAATTAAAGATCATCAAAAAGGATGCAGAAACACAGAAATCTGTACTCCTGGCCAATACTGAGTTCAAGGTATACGACCTGGATAATCAGAAATATGTGGAACAGACAACATCCTATCCGAAGCCAACAGTACACAAATCTTATTTCACAAATGAGGAAGGATACCTGGTACTGCCAAAGAATCTGAAACCTGGTAACTACCGGATTGAGGAAGTGACGGCACCCGATGGGTACACAATATCCAAAAACTATGTGACAGTTGCAGTTGATACAGATACTGCTTATCTGACCGATCCTGTCACAGGAGATGCAGTCATTGATGTGGAATATACCAATGCCCCGGTCAAAGGTCAGTTAAAGATCTATAAACAGGGTGAAGTGTTAAAGGGATTTGATAAGGACTTCCAGTATGAAATGGCTGGACTTGCAGGTGCTGAATTTGAAGTCTATGCGGCAGAGGATATTTATACTGCCGATCATCAGGTAGATGCAGATGGACAGAGAACTCTGTATTTTGCAAAGGATGCACTGGTAGCAACCGTCACAACGGATGCAGATGGTTATGCAACCGTAAAGAATCTTCCACTTGGCAGGTACTATGTTAAAGAGAAGAATGCACCGGACACTTATGTGTTAAATACCGTGCCGGAAAATGTCGAATTTGCTTATGCGGATCAGGATACTGCAGTGATCGAGAAAGAAATCTCTGTCACAGATGAACGACAGAAAGTGTCGATTACTGTCGAAAAACAGGATGCTGAGACAGGCAATACAGTAGCCGGAGCAGTGTTCGGTATTTACAATGCAAAAGACATTCAGACGAAAGATGGAAAAGTGATCGTCAAAGCAGATACTCTTTTACAGGAAATGACTTCTGATGAAAAAGGTCAGGCAGCATGTACACTGAATCTTCCACTTGGAAGCTATTATGTAAAAGAACTGAAAGCACCAGATGGATTCGTATCTTCGGATGAAGTACTGAGATTTGATGCTTCTTATCAGGGGCAGGATGTGCAGACAGTAACATTAAAATCCGTAAAGAAGAACCAGCCGACAACTGTTGAGATCACAAAATCAGATGCAACAACCGGTGTAGAACTGGATGGAGCTTATCTGAAAGTAACGGATAAAGATGGAAATGTAGTAGATAGCTGGACATCTTCCAAAGATGCACCGCATGTGATCAAATATCTGAAGGTGGGTGAGACTTATACCCTACATGAAGAGTTTGCACCGCATGGTTATCTGGTAGCCAATGATGTGACATTCACAGTCAAAGATACCGGAGAGGTTCAGAAAGTGGAAATGAAGGACGAGGTACCGGTTGGTGAACTCATCATCAACAAAAAGGGAGAATTTCTGGATTCTGTTACACTGGCCGATAAGGTCAAAGGTGTGGTGGAACACATTTTCAACTATGTAACCGGAAAACTGACAGATGTTACGTTTGAAGTCTATGCTGAGGAAGACATTAAGGCTGCCGATGGCGTCAGTGACGATTACTATAAAAAGGATGAACTGATTGCAACGATCAAGACAGATGAAACCGGTATTGCAAAACTGGAAAATCTTCCACTTGGGAAATACTACGTGAAGGAAACAGGAACTGCTTACGGTCATGTGCTGGATGGTGAGATCCGTCATGTAGATCTGACTTACGTGGATCAGAATACACCGGTTGTAGTCTATGACAAAGACTGGCAGAACAACCGTCAGAGAGTAGAAGTCAGTGTACTTAAGAAAGAAAAAGATTCTGACCGTACACTGGAAGGTGCTATCTTTGGATTATTTGCCAAAGATGACATTAAGTCTGAGACAACTGGTAAAGTCCTGATCGAAGCCGATGAGATCATTGAACTGAAATCTACGGATGAAGAAGGAAAGATCACATTTGTTGCAGATCTTCCAATAGGAGCAACTTACTATGTAAAAGAGCTCTATGCACCGGACGGATTTGTAACCAACGATGAAGAAAAGGAATTTACCTTTGAGTATGCAGGTGAGGATCAGCCGACAGTCACTTATGATTTTACCTTTGATAATCAGCCAACCATCGTTGAATTTACCAAATCCAGTCTGACAACCGGAAAAGAACTTCCAGGATGTAAGCTGAAAGTGGTAGATGCTGATGGAAATATCGTGGATGAATGGACTTCCGGTAAAGAAGCACATGTGATCCGTGAGCTGACTGTCGGAAAAGAATACACACTGGTTGAAACAAAACCTGCTGATGGTTACGTGACAGCTGAAAGCGTGAAGTTCACGATCAAAGATACTGCCGATGTGCAGAAAGTTGAGATGAAGGATGATGTAACGAAGGTGAAAATCTCCAAACAGGATATCGCCGGAAAAGAACTTCCGGGAGCGAAACTCACAATCCTTGATCAGGATGGAAAAGTTGTGGAAAGCTGGACCAGTACAGAGAAAGCACATTACATCGAAATGCTTCCGATCGGAAAATACACTCTCCGTGAAGAAACAGCACCGGATGGCTATCTGGTTGCAAAAGATGTGGAATTCGAAGTAAAGGATACCAGTGTAGTACAGCATGTAACCATGGTGGATGAGGAAAAACCGGCAGAAAAGACACCGGAAGGTGGAAAACCTGTCAGTGATTCACCAAAGACTGGGGATAACACCAATCTGTGGCTGTGGTTTATGCTTCTCGGCATTGGTGCGACTGGTACAGGAGCCCTTGCATTTATGAGAAAAAAGAAACACTAATTAAATAAGAATGAGCGTTCATGGAAACCGAAAGGAATCTGTGGACGCTTTTTTAGATGGGAGAAACCATGAGAAATATCATTATTTTTGTTGCTCTTCTGGGAGCAGCGGCAATATTTACAGTTTTGTATTGTCTCATTGCTGCCGGAAGTCAGGCAGAGAAAAAACTGACAGAAATCATGAGAAAAGAGGAAGAACAGAATGAAGACTAATAAAGATCTGATCATAGAACCAAATGCAGCTATTGAGGGAAGAAAGTACAGCGAAGAAAAGCCATGGTCCTGCAAGTACTGTTACTGGTGGGGAGGCAAAAAGAAAGGCTGTAGCTTGAAACAGTGCCACTATCTGCTTCCGGAAAAGAAAAAAGCAGTAAAAACAACACCATGTGGTGGCTGTCCGTATGGAAAACATGTTCCATGCATCGGATATTGTATTGCCCGTCTTTATTCTGAGATGAAAGGAAAGAAAGGACGTGGGTAATTGCAGGAAGAAGTAAATCAGAAAGTGATCAGCCTGAGCATCCAGGGAGTCAAGATCACTGCCAGTGTGCTAAAAGCAGCCCTTCGGAAGTTCCTGGAAATGGACAACCGCAGGAAACAGAAAGCAACGCAGGTGAAAATGGCTGAAAAGACCGGACGAGCTCAGGAGAAAGGAAGGGAAAAAGCCCGAAAAAAGATTGAAAAGAAAAAGCCACATGGAAAGCAGACCATCAAGCAGCTGAATGCACAGGGAGTACAGCTTTCCAACTTAAAGATCACAGATGAAAATATCAAATCCTTTGACCGTGTGGCAAGAAAGTACGGGATTGATTACAGCCTGAAAAAAGAAGTCGGTGCTGATCAACCAAAATATCTGGTCTTCTTTAAGGCTAAAGATGTGGATGTGATGACAGCGGCTTTCCGGGAATATGCCGGAGTAGAACTGAAAAAGAAACAGGCGAAGAAACCATCCGTCAGAAAGAAACTGCAGAAATCTGTAGAAAGAAAAGCAAAGCACCGCCAGCGTGTGAAGCAGAGACAAAAATCCAGAGGTCAGGAACGATGATCCGGGAAAAATTACAGAAGATCCAGGTCAAACGGCTGGTGATCTTAAATCTCCCATATTTCTTTATCTTCTATGTAGCAGATAAAGGATCCTGGCTGTACCGGCATTGCCTGGGAGAAAGCATGGTCCAGAGACTTGGCGTGATGTTAGTCAATTTCCGACTGGCATTTTTAAGCTGGCTGCCAAGTATCGCTTTGCAGGATCTTACAGTAGGTGTTCTGGTTGCAGGTGCATTAAAACTGGTGGTCTACTATCGTTCTAAAAATGCAAAGAAGTTCCGGCAGGGTGTGGAGTATGGATCTGCAAGATGGGGAAATAGAAAAGATATCGAACCCTTCATGGATCCGGTCTTTGAAAACAATGTCATCCTCACAGAAACAGAACGTCTGACCATGAACAGCCGACCAAAAGCTCCGAAGTATGCCAGAAATAAGAATGTGATCGTTATCGGTGGTTCCGGATCCGGAAAGACAAGATTCTATGTGAAGCCCAACCTTATGCAGATGACGGATCACGTATCCTATGTGGTCACTGATCCGAAGGGTACGATCATCGTCGAATGCGGGAAGATGCTGGTAAATGGAGGATACCGGATCAAGGTATTAAATACGATCAACTTTAAAAAGTCCATGCATTACAATCCGTTCCATTATATCCGGAGTGAAAAAGACATCTTGAAGCTGGTCAATACCATTATCGCAAATACCAAGGGTGAGGGCGAAAAATCAAATGAAGATTTCTGGGTCAAGGCGGAACGTCTTTTGTATTCTGCACTAATCGGATACATCTGGTATGAAGCACCGGAGGAAGAACAGAACTTTTCTACTTTGCTGGAATTTATCAACGCCAGTGAGACCAGGGAGGATGATGAAGAATTTAAAAATGCAGTGGATGAATTGTTTGAAGAACTGGAAGCAGAAAATCCGGAACACTTTGCAGTAAGGCAATATCGCAAGTACAAGCTTGCTGCCGGCAAAACCGCGAAGTCGATTTTGATTTCCTGTGGTGCCAGACTTGCCCCATTTGATATTCAGGAGCTAAGAGAAATCATGTCCTATGACGAAATGGAACTGGATATGATCGGTGATCAGAGAACAGCCATGTTTGTCATCATTAGTGATACAGATGACACATTCAACTTTGTGGTAGCGATTATGTACACCCAGCTCTTTAACCTGCTTTGTGATAAAGCGGATGATGAGCATGGAGGCAGGCTTCCCTATCATGTACGGCTGCTTCTTGATGAGTTCAGCAATATCGGACAGATTCCAAAATTCGACAAGTTGATTGCTACGATCCGAAGCAGGGAAATCTCCGCTTCTATCATTCTGCAGTCACAATCTCAGCTGAAAACCATCTATAAGGATGCTGCTGAGACGATTACAGGCAACTGTGACACTGTTCTTTTCCTGGGTGGAAAGGAAAGTTCCACACTGAAAGAAATATCAGAAACCCTGGGAAAGGAAACCATAGATCTTTACAACACATCAGACACCAGAGGCAGCAACCGGTCCTATGGGCTGAACTATCAAAAGACTGGAAAAGAACTGATGAGTAGAGATGAGCTGGCGGTCATGGATGGAGAAAAATGTATCTTACAGCTTCGAGGAGTCCGGCCGTTTTTAAGCAACAAATATGACATCACAAAGCACAAACGGTACAAGGAACTTGCCGATTATGATAAGAAAAATGCTTTTGATGTTGAAAAATATCTGAATCATAATCTGACATTTTCAAAAGATACAGAGTTTGAGATGTTTCGGATTGATGTAACAGAGGATGAAATAAGACAAATTGAAATCATTAATTAAGAAAATTTCTATGTTACCAAAGTGGAAACATAGGAAAACCATGCTGGTTCTTTCTTTTTTAATGGTATCATTATATGATATGAATGAAAGAGAGGTAAGAAGTATGGCTTTAAATGATAACATTAAAAAAATCAGAGAAGAAAAAAAATATACACAACAACAACTTGCCGATAAACTGTACGTATCACGACAAACTGTATGCCGATGGGAGAACGGTTCAAGATGTCCAGATCTAATTACAGCAAAAAAGTTAGCAATGGAGCTTGGAGTCACTTTGGATGAACTTATATCTGATGAAGATATCACAGATATTCAATCAAAATATGGAATATGGAAGTTTGATAGGGTAAAAGAAAGGGAAAAAATTCAGATGATGCAAAAAAGGATCCTAGATTTTATAGAGATTATAGGAGGTATATTTTTAGTAATTTCTTTGTTGCTAAGAGTTCAATTTGATATGAAAGTACCAGCGTGGATTACGATAATATGTATTTTAATAGTGACAGTAGCATTTTTGTTTAATTTTGTGCTGGCAAAAAAATTGGATAGGAAGTAAAAAATTTCAAGTATTTGTAAAAAGAACAAAAAGCGTTAGAGCATGTAGAAAAATCCATCTATATGCTCTATTTTTTTTATGTTTTTTCAAGAAAGAAATCTAAAAGTAGGAAGAAAGGAGAAAAAAGTGAAGATAAAGATAAGATCGCCTTGCAAATAAAACAGGTAAAAAAAGGTCTGAATAAAAGGGAAAGGAGTAGAGCCAAACGCTTACAGACCATAAGAAAAAGCGTTTGTTCATACATTTGATTATGGCTTTTTTTAGCAGTGCAATCAATATCCTTCAGACACTGGTCGTTGCAATCGGTGCCGGTCTTGGTGTCTGGGGCGTAATCAACCTGATGGAAGGTTATGGAAACGACAACCCGGGTGCAAAATCCCAGGGAATTAAGCAGCTGATGAGCGGTGGTGGTGTTATCCTGATCGGAACACAACTGATCCCGCTTCTGAGTGGATTATTTGGTTAAGAGAAAGGAGTAGAGATCCATGTTCAGTCAGATTTTTGATGCGATTGAGGAATGGATGAGGGAACTCTTAACCGGGATGATCACTTCCAACCTGGACACGATGTTTACTGATGTCAATCAAAAGACTGGTGAGATCGCTACCCAGGTTGGACAGACCCCGCAAGGGTGGAACGGCAGCATATTCAGTATGATCCGGAACTTATCGGATTCCGTGATCATGCCGATCGCAGGTATTATTATCACACTCGTACTCTGCTACGAATTGATTTCTATGCTGACCGAGCGCAACAACATGCATGATATTGATACCTGGATGTTTTTCAAGTACTTCGTAAAAATGTGGATCGCTGTTTATCTGGTGAGTAACACATTTACGATCACAATGGCGGTATTCGACGTGGGCCAGCACATAGTTAATTCTGCGGCCGGTGTTATCACAGGAAGTACCGCCATTGATATTTCTTCGGCATTGACGGATCTTTCCGCAACACTGGAAAGTATGGAAATCGGAGAACTTGTTGTATTGGCGCTGGAAACCCTTATCGCCGGCTTCTGTATGAGAATCCTGTCTGTACTAATCACAGTGATCATGTATGGACGTATGATAGAGATTTACCTATATACCTCAGTTGCGCCGATTCCATTCGCAACTATGAGTAACAGAGAATGGGGACAGATCGGCACGAATTATTTCAGAGGACTCTTTGCCCTGGCTTTCCAGGCATTTCTGATGATGGTATGCGTTGCAATCTATGCAGTGCTTGTTGCAGGTATCCAGTATTCAGATAATCTGAGTTCTTCATTATTTGGCGTTATGGCTTACACAGTGATCTTATGTTACAGCCTCTTTAAGACGGCATCCTTAAGTAAGTCGATATTTAACGCGCACTAAATTACAGGAAGGAGTGAAAATCATGGCATATGTCAGCGTACCGAAAGATTTAACGAAGGTAAAGAATAAAGTAGCATTTAACCTGACCAAAAGACAGCTGATCTGTATCGGTATAGGTGTTGCAATGGGAATTCCAAGCTATTTCCTCTTGCGTAATGTGATGGGAAATAGTAATGCAGCAACGGTCATGGTGCTTTTGATGTTACCGGCATTTTTATTTGCCATGTACGAAAAAGACGGGATGCATCTGGAAGATGTTCTGATGCATATGATCCGGGTGAAGTTTCTTCGTCCACCCGTCAGAAAATATGAAACTGAAAACTATTATGAATCGGATCCAGATGGAGAAGATCAGAAAACGATGAGAAAGGAAGAAAGGAAAGGGGGAAATAGTGGTGGTAAGAAAAAGAAAAAAGGCCGCAAATAAAAAGAAGAATGGAAAAAAAGATGTAAAGAAACTTACCGTTCAACAGACCATTGCCTACAAAGAAATGGGAAGGGATGGTATTTGCAGGGTGCAGGGAAATGTCTATTCCAAATGTATCCGGTTTTACGATATCAACTACCAGTTGGCGCAGAATGAAGACAAGAATGCGATCTTTGAAAACTGGTGTGATTTCCTGAACTATTTTGACAGCAGCATACATTTTCAGCTCAGTTTTATCAATCATAAGAGCAGCATGAAGGAGTTTGAGCAGGTGATCAAGATCAGTCCACAGGGAGATGCTTATGATGATATCCGTATGGAATATGCCAATATGCTGAAAAAACAGCTTGCAAGAGGAAACAATGGTTTGGTGAAAACGAAATACATCACCTTTTCCATTGAAGCGGAAAATATCCGGGAAGCAAAACCGAAGCTGGAGCGTATCGAATCCGATATCCTGAATAACTTTAAGATCCTTGGTGTGATGGCGTATCCTCTGAATGGGGAGGAACGATTGCGGCTCCTGTATGAAACCTTTAATCCGGATTCTACGGTGGATTTCCAGTTTGATTATGGTTCTATGATTAAAACTGGTTTAAACACAAAAGATTATGTAGCGCCTACCAGTTTTGTCTTTAAGGAAGGGAAGACCTTCCAGATGGGAAATACGATGGGGGCGGTTTCTTATTTACAGATTCTGGCTCCGGAGCTGACAGACAAGATGCTGGCAGAGTTTTTGGATATTGATAAGGACTTGATCGTAAATCTGCATATTCAGTCTGTGGATCAGATGAAAGCGATCAAGCTGGTAAAAAGTAAAGTAACGGATATCAACAGAATGAAAATTGAAGAGCAGAAAAAAGCAGTAAGAGCAGGGTACGATATGGATATCATTCCGTCGGATCTGAATACCTATGGAGGGGAAGCAAAACGGCTTTTGGAAGATCTGCAGTCACGAAATGAGCGTATGTTCCTTGTAACAGCGCTCTTTTTAAATACCGCAAAAAGCAAGCAGGAATTGGATAATGCGATCTTTCAGACAGCCGGTATCGCACAGAAATATAATTGTATGTTAAAGCGTCTGGATTATCAGCAGGAAGAAGGCTTGATGAGCAGCCTTCCCCTTGGGGTTAGCCATATTCCGATAAAAAGAGCGCTGACAACGACCAGTACAGCGATTTTTGTACCATTTACCACACAGGAATTATTTATGGGCGGCGATTCTTTGTATTATGGACTGAACGCTACCAGCAATAATCTGATTATGGTAGATAGAAAGAAGTCGAAAAACCCTAATGGCCTGATCCTCGGTACACCCGGTTCAGGAAAATCCTTTGCAGCAAAAAGGGAAATGACGAATGTATTTTTTACAACCAATGATGACATTATCATTGGAGATCCGGAAGGTGAGTATTATCCGTTGGTCCATGCTTTGGGAGGACAGGTCATCCATATTTCCCCAAACAGTAAGGATTACATCAATCCGATGGATATCAACATGAATTATTCTGAGGATGATAATCCGCTGGGAGTAAAATCTGACTTTATTTTATCCCTTTGTGAATTGATCATGGGAAGCCGGGATGGAATTGAAGCAGAAGAAAAGTCTGTCATTGACCGATGCCTTCCGCTTGTATATCAGAACTATTTTTCTGATCCGAAACCGGAAAATATGCCGATCCTTGGAGATCTGTATGATTGTCTCCGCAAACAGAAAGAACCCCAGGCACAGAGGATTGCCACAGCTCTGGAAATCTATGTCAACGGATCTTTGAAGGTGTTCAATCACCAGACCAACGTAGAACTGAATAACAGGATTGTCTGTTTTGATATCAAGGAGCTTGGAAAGCAGTTGAAAAAGCTTGGAATGCTCATCATACAGGATCAGGTATGGAACCGGGTGACTGTCAACCGAGGCGTGAAGTCTACTTGGTACTATATCGATGAATTCCATCTTCTTCTGAAAGAAGAGCAGACCGCATCTTATTCGGTGGAGATCTTCAAGAGATTTAGGAAGTGGCAGGGCATTCCGACAGGAATCACGCAGAATATAA
>ERZ773186.2074-NODE-2074-length-15543-cov-7.142497_pt1 | contig 15543 bp, 14 predicted proteins | sample MGYA00581000_ERZ773186 | MGnify/ENA primary metagenome ERZ773186 (study PRJEB29015, sample SAMEA2737752) | human gut metagenome | biome: human gut; feature: human-associated habitat; material: faeces | place: China | collected 2012 ...
TAGAAGCGCAGCCGGAAAACGGAATGTATTATGATGAGGCAGAAAACAATCTGTTCCATAAGTTCCTGAATTCGGTGCAAGAATGGGGAATAATAGACGTTGACAAAGAAAATGGTCTCGTGACCCTGACGGATTTAGGCAAGGTTTGTTTGCAGAACAAAGAGAAATACAAATTCTTTAATGCACGAACAAACGCATTGGAATTTGACTGTTTGAAAGCAGCTAACGGTGGCATCGTATCGCTTTATCCGTTCCATTCTGAATTAGGTTTGTCTCTTTCGCTTGACTATGCCAAAACACTCAAATACGAAGATTGTTTGTGTGAAGTAATCAACAGAGAAACAGACGATGTGCTGGTAAACAACTTGAAGTTGCAAGTTCCAGAAGGAATCTGTGTTTACAAAGCCGAGTTCACCAATTACTTGAGTGTAAAGCCCATCAAACTGGATATTGAACTTTACGAGACAAAAGGCAAATATTCGCTGAATTTCATTTCGGCTGGCAATAGCTGTCCGGTATTGAATGCTCTGTTTGAGCTTGAAGTTAACGCCGATGCAAAAGAACGTAAAGTGGAACAATGCCTGTACTATCGCCTTGTCAACAATCCTGATGTTATTCTGGACTACAAGGCATTGCAGCCATTTGAAGATATTATCGAGATTGACCAACTGATAGAAGACTCCAGATTAGTTTGGACTGACCAACAATTACTTCAGCTTATAATTTCACAATGTGATGCTGATCGTTGGCATTCTTTGTCAAAGTATTGCGATGTAGAAGTTTTGAAAAATATAATTTCTGACCACATTCAAGACTTGGACTGGGGTACATTGACACTCAGATTTGACAGCCAATATATTTCCACCCATTCAACGGATTATCCGTGGGATAAATACACACTGTTCGCTCGCACTCCCGTAGAGAAGGAGTTAATACAGAAATTCCTCGTTGAGCATTCATTCCCAGAGGGGAAAGACGATGACCAATGGGATTGGGATGACGTTCTACCTATTGTTGGTATGGACTTCATCACGCAACATCTTGGAGACATTCCGTTCGACCTTACCGATATCACAAAAGAACTGAATGATACGCAACGTCAATACATAGTAATAAATCCCGATGCACGTTGGGATTGGCAATTTGTAGTGTCTGAATATCCTATTGACTTTATTGTCTCTAATATCGCCATCTTGTATCCGCATATCAATATGCAGATACTTGTACAGCGCATTTTTACGGACAATGAACTCGCCAACCTTTATGCTACATCGCAACCGCTGAAAGACAGTATTCGGGACTCAGAACTTCCTCTGCGATTCAACGCCAACAGTCTTGGCTTTGTTTGGACTGACGAGATTATTGATTTCTTTGAATCGTGTGGGTTGATTTCTTGGCCATCAACTACATATCAGATGGGGTTTGAGTGTAACCCGAACTTGGTTTGGGATGCGAACTTCTTCCAGAAATACAGCGACAAAGTAACAACTCCGCAAGGTTACAGTTGGATTTCTCACCGTGTAACAGATTCAGCAATTGTTGACAACAACCTGAATTTCCAATGGAATAAGATTGCGTTGTCACAGAATCCAGCAATTTGCCACGACCTCACTTTCATCACCTCACATTGGGATGTAGTGGATGCCGCAACAATTATCATGTGTTGCGACACTGCAATGTTGGAAGAATTGTTCCTTTCGTTGTCGGCAAAAGCAATGGTCGGTCAATTGCTGGCTACATCGTTGGATATACAGAAACGACTGATTGCAAATCTTTCTACAGAAACCATCCTTGACAGCTACTCAGAAAGATGGAACAAAACTCTGTTCACGGAAAGTATTTGTCAATCTGTTGATTTGGCAACATTGAATGACGTGCCATGGCATGAAATGCTGGATTGGGAATATCTAACAGCAAATCTGCCTGTTGCAGACATTCAATCTAATATAAACAAGTATGCTGACAAATGGAATCATACTGTTTTTGCCAATCGTATTACTGGTAAAGAATTGTTGGCTGACAAGTTTCTGGAAACCTATGCCGAGGTAATTTCTGGACAGAACTTGACGGAAGAAATCTGGCCTATAATAACCTGCAAGTTTCCTGCAATCGAACTCATTTCGCTCGTAGAGGAATACAGCGGCGAACAATACTGCTGGGATTATGCTCACATGTATGAGCTGACTGATTTTCCTGCAAAGGAATATGTTGAGCAACATACAGAGAATGTGCGATGGGCTGAGTTCTCGGCATCTGCCGCAGCAAACAGGCTGTTCTCAAAGACTGGTGCAAACAAAACACAAAGTTTGTGGTTACGCATATACGAAGACATGCTGAACAATGACAGTTATCAGTGGGATTTCAACAAACTGACAAAACTGCCAAACATCTTGAAACTACCGAAACTGTTTTTACAGAAAAAAGAATGGGATTGGGAATACATATCTGAACACGCAACATGGATTTCAACTCAGGAAGGCAGAAACTATTACTTTAACTTGTTTGCCGACTCGTTGGATTTTGGCAAGTTGTCACATCGCACGGACATTGAGCTAACAGAAAAAGTAATTGAACGATACGACAAGAAAAAGCAATGGGATTGGGATGCTTTGGTGCAGAACGAAAGCATAAACTTTTCGTTTGAATATATCGACAAGCACGAAGACAAACCTTGGAATTGGCATTTCCTTGCACATCGTGAAGGTTTGCCGTTTGATGTAGTTCTCAGTCACAAGGAAAAAGATTGGGATTGGCATTACCTGTCAACTCTTGACATATTTGTGCCGTCTGTTGATTTGTTGACTTATCTTGCCGAGCATGACTATGAAATAGACTGGAATTCAGTTTCTGAAAACAAGAAACTTACTGGTGATGTCATTGATACATTCAAGGATAAAATTAACTGGAATATATTTGTCAATCGTTGCCCCGCTCTCCTTTCTGTCGCAACAGTTGATTTCTTGAAGAAATATAAGGATGCTATTTCATGGGATGACTTCAATGAACGTCTTGGTTTGGATGTTACGACTGGAATGTTGCAGGAATTTGCCAACCAGCTCAATTGGAGATTTGTTTCTCAGTCTCAGAAAATAAAGTTTACAGAGGAACTGGTTCGCAAGTACGAGGACAAATGGTTCTGGTCAGAATTGATGCGGAATATAAAAGTTCAAGAAGACATTCCTGATTTTGAAAACATCTTTGCCAACCATCGCAGTATTGTTGCATTTACCGACAGAATTAAGGATTATCGCAGTAATCCGTGCATCTACCACTTTACACATTTTTACAATGCAATAGATGTCATCCGTAGCCGAAAAATTCTTAGTAGAGACCGTGCTAAGGAATTGGGGTTATTAAAATATGACTCTGCAGGTTCTGTCGTATTTCGTAGTAACAAGGCACACAAGTTTGCCCGTTTCTATTTCCGTCCTTGCACACCTACACAATATTACAACGAAGCTTTAGGGGCTGATTCAAAATTAGGAGAATGGAGAACTAAATGGTATAAAAATTGGTATGGAGAATGGGAATCAACACGCGAATGGAAAAGCAAATATCCTAAAGCTGTCGGATTAGGACTACCGAAGTGTCCGGTGCCCGTATTCTTCAAGTTCGACATGGATGAGGTCTTGGCAAAGATTCCTGAGAAATGTTATTATAGCGATAGAAATATGCAGTCGGACAATCCAAACGTATATAAAATTATTGATAGACCAGAATCGTTAGGGCTTGAATATCTTTATAGTACAATGCAAGATGCATATATAACAGCAAAGGGCTCTGGCAAATATAATCGTGAGGTACATTTGAATGAGATGAGCAAGGTCATGAAATACTCTCAACAAGAATTTCTTATTATGTCGGAATTTGACTTTAGCGAAATTAAATCTCTCCAAATCATTTGCTACGACAGGGCTTATGCAGAGTTGTTGAAACAAATCTTTGTCGATGATCCTATTTCTGAGAAGATTATGTTATACGGCGATGAAAGTCTTTTTGAGAGAGAAAACCGCAGACTTAATCTTTCGTCATCAGAAGACAACGTTCGTCTGTCAACCGACTTTGAGGATGAATACTATTTCAACATCACAGGCGAGAAAATGTCTGAAGTGGAGTTCGATTTGTCTGCTTGCGAAGTTATTCATGACACAATAAACGAACTACGCTTAAAGGGTACTATAGCATGGAAGAAGACTGACATCCCGTTCAATATCTCTTTCGTTGACCCGAAAGCAAGGACAAAAGAATGGCTCGTATATCAAAACATTTAGTATAAACGACATGAACAACATAACGATAGTAAGAGGAAACATCTTCAATACGAAAGCACAGACCGTTGTCAACACGGTCAATTGCGTGGGCGTGATGGGGAAAGGCATTGCGCTGGTTTACAAACTGCGTTATCCGCAGATGTTTGATATTTACCACGATTATTGCAAGCGGCATCTTATCGGTATAGGCAAACTGTGGCTTTATAAAGGTGATGAAACCGACCCGTGGGTGTTGAATTTTCCAACAAAATTCCATTGGAAATATCCAAGCAAAATCGAGTATCTGGAGCAAGGACTGAAAAAGTTTGTTGACACATACGAGGAACGTGGCATTACATCCGTTGCATTCCCTATGTTGGGAACACATAACGGTGGACTTGACAAAGACACCGTCCGAACACTCATGGTAAGTTATCTGTCGCAATGCAATATTCCTGTTGAGATTTACGAATACGACCCAATGGCTTCAGATGATTTGTTTGAAACATTTAAGGAAAAATGGTTCTCCATTCCATACAACAACCTAAAAAAAGTTACTAAAATTAGGCAGAAACGGCAAATTGAAACAATAAATGACGCGCTTCAAGATGATGACCTAAAATCCATGATTTCACTCATCTCATATCCCAACATAGGAATCAAAACAATGGAATGTTGTTTTAAGATAGTTATGAGGTATCAAGAAGAAAGTTCTCTTTTTGACTAATAGTACAATATTAGCCGCAAGCAGTTATCCTAAAGTATTTTAATCGTAGAAATGCTTGCGGCTAATTGTGAATTTATCTAATCCTTTCCTGCATGATGCTGTCGGAAACGACTTTCAGGGATGCTTCATATCCATCTGCCTGTTTCCGTACCCACTTGATGGCTTTCTCGTCCCGATGAATGTTGAACACTTTGTTCAGCCAAAGCACATCATTGGCATTGCATCCACCCCAAGAGCGGATGGCACGGAATTTCAACGCATCATCGGCATACTGCCGCTTGGACTGCCATTGTACGATATTGCCCCACAAGGAGAAAGCGCATACCATACTTAGCCCCACAACAAAGGAAAAGACCTTGCTTGACTTTATGTCGAAACTGTGCCTGTGGATATGCTCCTGCGGTTGCAACTCTTGTTGCTCCCCTTGTTCTTCCTGCGATTTCTTGATAGCATCAAGTTGATGCAGGGTCAAGGTGGAAAGTTGCGAGAATGCCTTCCATTGTTTCTCCAATAATCCTTTAATCTCTTCAGATTGGGCTTTTGCCGTTTCCGTTACCGTCTCTTTAATTGGGGATAAATCCAACTTGTCATTTCCGATTCGGTGTTGTTGGCTTGCCACATTGGGCAACTCTTCCAATTTACTTTTGATGCCATTCAAGGCTGTTTTGATTTCCTCGAATAGGATGAATACATTGTTGCTGTCTGCCATGATTACCTGTTGATTTTACGTTGTTTCTTCTTTTTCTTGTTTCTCAGATACGGGTCGTAAGGCTGCTGTTCTTCTGGCATATTGTTCGGCGAAAACAAACCTAACGAACCGATGATAAGGTTACCGCCATTATCTGAAACTGGGCTTGCATCCTTCTGATAAGCCTGCTGTTGATTGGATTGTTCCTGCCGTTCCTCGTAGCTGTTACGCCTTAATGCAGCGTCTATCTTGGAATAGCTGAATAGCCTGTCCACTTTGGAACCGTTGAAACGGTAACCGTTCATCGTAAAGATGATACCTTGTATCTCATCAGTCTGCCCCTTGTGCTTGAAGTTGACTTCTACGTCCTGTCGTTTTAAGTTATTGACAAGCACGTTCCAGTTGCCGCATCTGCCAACCTCCGTTTTAAGGATTTGGTATAACTCATACCTCGTCTTGTCAGGTTCACGCAATCGGTCTATCTTCACCTGCTCCTTGCCATTAGCAAAATGAAGCCCGTACATCTTGGTAAGTTCCTTACAGATACGCTCGCTGCGGAAGCGGTCGTTCCTGTCGGATATGGTCTTGCCATTATTGTCGATGCGGTTGAACGCAATATGCACATGCGGATGCTCCTTGTCAAAGTGCCGCCCGATGATGTACTGTGTGTTCTTGATACCCATCCGTTCCATATACTCACGGGCAATCTGCGCCATGACTACGTTGTTCAGTCGTGGCGCATCTTCCTTAGAAAAACTCAATGCGATATGCCCGACAACCTTTGTTACCCTCGGATTCATCTGTGCTTGCCCGATAAATCCTTGCGCTATCGTGTCGTTATTTTCCAGAAATAAACCGTCCGCATCTATGATTTGAGTACCCTTCTCATCATTCAGGATGTAGTAAACCACACCCTTGAAGTCCGAGCCTTTCATGATTTTTGCTATCATAGGCGTATCCGGTTTACAAGATTGTCTATCTCTATCATCAGTGTGCGGCAGGGAATAAACACGGAGGTGTACCCTTCCGCATTCGCCTTTCGTGCCAGTTGATTCAGATTGTTCGCCATACCGCAGAGTTTGCGGATAAGTTCGCCATGCTCTTTCGATATCCGTTCTTTCACACTGCCTTCTGTAATGCAACCACGAATGAATTCACTGGCAGAAACACCTGCTGACTTTGCTTTGGATTTCAATAGGTAGTAGTCCTCTGTTGCCATTTTCACCGTAACACGGTATTTCAGTTTCTCGGTGGCTCCTTTGACGGGACGGCCTCCCTTGTTGGCTCGCTCCCGTCTGTTGCCTTTTACATTATTCTTCCTTTTTTCGTTGTCCATGATTTTCTGTTTCTTGATTTGATTACTGATTATAGTAGTTATACAGTAGATAGACCAACGGGATGTGCCTTCCCTGCGATGTTTGGAGCGGGGCAAGTGGTTTCGGTCTGCCCGAAACATAAACTTGCCCCTCCAAACTTCGTTACAAGTGATTTAGAGCATCTTTGAAAGATACCCTGAAGACACCCGTTGGTTTTGTCTTAATTCCTACAATTTACGCCATTGGTCAATGTCGTTCTCGTAGGATAATAGGTGTTGCCGTGCGAGGTTCTCAATAAGCCCCGATACACTCATGCCACGTCCACCGAGGCGGCGCACAATCTCGTCCAGCCTGTCACGTACCTCCCCACTGACGAACACGGGCTTGCGGTCGGCAATCTTGGGCACTCGCAGATAGGTGGCACGGTATTCGTCCAATGACAGCCTGCGCTGTTTGCTGCTGATACGTCTGGCGACAGTTCGTTCCACGGTAACGTTATCCGCCTCTGTTTCTCTTGCCTCATTGTCTGACCCTGCGCTTGTTTCCGGCTCAGTTACCTGTTCTGCGGATGTGTCCGGCTCATCCAATACAGGAAAGAGATTGCCAGCTTCCATAACAGGTTTTTGTTCTACTGCTACGGAAAAACTGTCTTCCTGTTCGTATTTGGGCATGGAAGGCATATAGTCTTCCAACTTGAAGTTCTTGAACGCTTCATCGTTCTCGATGTTTTTGAAATTCTTACTCATTGTCGTTTCTTGTTAAAGTGAATACTTGTTGGTCTGTATGCGCATAGTTGACCGTTTGTCGGGAGCAAAGTAAGAAGCTTGAGTTTAGGTAGTCAAGGACTTGGATTCTGTTAGGCAATTTTGTGTAGTTTTGCCTTATGGCGGTATGAACAATGGTGTAGACTTCTTCGATTTGCCGGATATGAATCACAGGAAGAACAAATATGTATTTACGGGTAAATTTGAATTAAGTCCTTATTTTGTTCTTGGCATTCTTGCTAAAATCCCCAATTAAGATGATAACGATAAACAGCACCCCAGACAACCTATGCCATACCGGTGCCACATGCTTCCACTTTTAGAAAATCCATTGTCGGATAACGGATTATATATTCCTTTGCGGCAAAAGAAACAATAACAGCAAAGAATAACGTATATGGAAATCGTATCTATCGAAAGAAAAACATTTGAGGCGATGGTCGCCAAGTTCGACCGCTTCGTTCACCGTATGGAAGCAATCTGCCAGCGGCACGGCGAAAAGAGAATAAGTGAGTGGATGGACAATCAGGACGTGTGCCGGATGCTGAACATCAGTCCCCGCACGTTGCAGACTCTGCGGGACAACGGTACGCTGGCCTACTCGCAGATAAACCACAAGACGTACTACCGTCCCGAAGACGTGCAGCGTATCATCTCTGTTGTGGAGGACAGGCGAAAAGAAGCAAAGTTCAAGGGAAGGACGATATAAACTTGATGAAATAAATGAAGTAAACTAACAATACCCACTAAATCCAAAGTAACATGAATGAACTGATTAACAAGGACAGCGAGTGGATAATCCACTTCATGGGCAGCCTTGACCGTCTGTTGGACAACTACGAGCGTCTGACTGCCAACTACCGCCCGACATTGGGTGGAGAACGTTTCTTCACAGACAAAGAGGTATCGGCACGGTTGAAAGTGAGCCGGAGAACACTTCAAGATTACCGCAATGAAGGACGGATAGCCTATATCCAATTAGGCGGTAAAATCCTCTATCGTGAATCCGACATAGAAAAGATGTTGAATGACGGCTACCGCTCCGCCTATCGGCTGACAGGCACATGATTTTTTTGAAGGAGCACAGTTTGCCGTCTGTCCTATGATTGCGCCAGCAACGGACTTTCGGCAAAAAGAAAAAGGAGCGGCTTACGGATGAAGCGTCAAAATCCTGCTTCGTCTGTAAGTCGTTCCTTTTTTCCTATCTTCTGTTTTTCCGTCAGTCGCTTGTTTCCGTTGCCGGATGCCCCCAATGCATATGGCTGGCAGGGGCAAGGTTTTCGGGCTGAATACGCTCCGCAGGAGGAAGATTCTGCCCGAAACGGCTTTGCCGCCTGACCATTCCACTGCCATCAGTGCCATGCGCTACCTTTGCATCCGTGCATCGGGAACAGGTGACTGATGGGATGAACCTCAACTATACCATAGGTTGCTTCCTCTGCCACAGGATACAAACAATGTTATTGAGTTCTCTTTCTTGGTGGCGTAGATTTCATTTATCACAAACCGTCTGAACAAGATACTTTCTCTACTGCATATCCTGAATGCAATGGCTATAACCATTTCAAGATTATAAACATCATAACTGATACCATCTGGTTGCTTGATATATTTTATCGTATCACATTCGTTTAACTCCTTATTCCTATATATAGCATGAATCGCTTTACGGATGTCACAAGAGAATATTCCAAACAGGTCGGCGATTTCGAATTGTGTCATCCATACGGGTGCGGTCGGAATAGTGACCATACCCGCTTCACTGATTGTGATTATACCTCTATCCATAATATATTGTATTGACATTGTTTAGTTACTTTTGTTTGTCTTTTCGCCGGTAGATTGTTTCTTCCGGCGTTCCATCAGTTTGTCCATATCCTTTGAGATTTTGTCATCGGTTATACGTGCATATCCCTGTGTCGTCCGAATATTGGAGTGCCCCATCATCTTGGAGATACTCTCTATCGGTATATCCGCTGAAATCAGGAACGTTCCGAAACTGTGACGACTTTGATGGTAGGACAAGTTATCCTCTTTGCCTATGATTACACCTAACTCATGAATTTCAAACCACAAGGCGTCACGGTTAGGAAGCGGAAATACGGGCTGTTCGTCATTGACCGTGTTGTACAGCGACAATATCTGTTCCGCTATGGGATGCAGGGGTATGAACGCTTCCACCTTTGTCTTCTTGCGGTTGATACGGATATACCGTCTGCCCTCCGCATTCATCCCGATGTGGTGGGGATGCAACAATTGTATATCCACATACGCCAATCCCGTCAGGCAGGAGAATATGAAAGCCCGTCTCGCCAACTCCAGCCTGTTGTCATACATCGGGGTGGAAAGTATCTTCTTGAACTCATCGCGGCTGATGTATCTGTGCTTTGCCTCCGGTTTGGTTTCATATTCCAACTCCTCACAGGGATTCACTCGGATTATCTCCTTATCGACTGCCAGATACAACAGGCGGTTCAACCATCGCAGACAATGGTTGGTCTGAGATGCCCCGAAGTTCTTGCATCTTTTCAGATATGCCTTATAAGATTTGCCGAAGTCCTCTGTAACTTCTTCAAAATAGATGTCCTTTTTACCCGATGACACAATATAGTCTGTCAGGTACTTCTGGTAATACATTGAACTTCGATAGGAGGAGGTTGAATCTATTTCCTCGGAGTGTTTCTTTAACCGCTCCCGTTCCCATTCTCCCATTTGCAGGAGGGTAGTCGGATGAATGTTGTTTTGGGTGATGTGGCTCTTCAACATCTCTGCACTGACTACACCTTGCGATTTCAGTATTTCCTCGTATGCTTCTGAAATGATCCGGAGATATTCCTGCAAGCGGTTGTTTTCCCTTGTGGACTTTATCTCGTTCTTCTTGCCATTCCAATCTTCGGGACGGCAATAGATACTTGTACTTATGACCGTCTGTTTCCCGTCAATGGTTATGCGGCAGAGAACGGCGGTCGTACCGTCAGCCTTTACCTTGCTGCGGTTGATATAGGGTAACAGTGAAAATGTACTTCGCATATCGTTTGCTGTATTAAAGGGTAAGTTTGAAATCCTCGGTAGCTTTGATGAACCTGTCCATGTCCTCAAAGAGTTTTTTCTGACTGACACGGGCGTACACCTGAGTGGTGGAGATATCGGAATGCCCCAACATCCTACTGATGGTCTCAATCGGCACACCAGCTTCGAGCGTAATCAGCGAGGCGAAACTATGGCGCGCCTGATGGTAGCACAGGTCATCCTTGATGCCTGCCAGTGCCGCCAACGCTTTCATGTGCCTTCTAAGATTGGGCCAGCGAAGTAAAGGGAACAAGGTTTCTCTGTCCTCACTGCTATACTTATTGATAAGCGCAATTGCTTCGGGCAATAGTTTTACACTAGCACGGAGTTCGTTTTTCTTTCTGCGGTATTTCAACCATAATGCCCCGTCCCCGTCTGTCTGCAAATTAGCATGGGTAATCGAAACGACATCCGCATAAGATACACCTGTATAACATCCGAAGAGAAACATATCCCTTGCCAGCATATGGGATTTGCGGTATGCAGGTATTTCCACGTCACGGATTTTCTCGAACGATTCACGGCTCAATGCCCGTGGAGTCGTTTCCGTTTTCTTCGGCAGGGTGAAATGTTGGAAGTGGATTTTATCGGCATATCCCTCTTTATAAGCTAGACGGCAAATCTTCTTAAGTATGGCAAGATAATGTCTGGCAGTATCGATTGCCTGTCCTTTATCTTCCGTGACAAATGTCTGATAGTCGTGGATGAACTGTTCCGTCAGTTGCCCAAAAGCCAAATCCTTGACCTTGTACTGATGCTTGATGAACTCTCCGAGTGCCAGCCGCATATAGTGATAGCCGGGATAAGTACTTTTGGCACGGTCAATACCGATACGTGCCTTGATGTCATCACAGACAACATCGGTCATTTTCATGAGGGTCATCTGCGTTTCCATGCTGCCTTGGAAAAGGTCTTTCACATCGGTGGCATCGAAATCAATTTTGCGTTCCACAAGATTGTCGAATGCCATGTTTACCGCCAGTAGCAACTTGTCAATCTTGGCATTAGTCTCCACCGCCTCGCGGCTTTTTCCGTTCAGACGGCTTTCACGGGGATTCCACAATTCGGGAGTGCAGGACAACTTGCATCCGAACTGCGCCATCGTGCGGTTCACTGTAATTCTTCCCATTATCGGGGCTTTGCCCGACTTGCCCAGTCCGCTCTTTTTGAGGTAGAGCAGCACCTTGAATTTTTCTACTTTCATACGCTTATATTTTTAGGTGCAAAGTTACTTGCCATATAAGCGTTCCTTGATAAGCAAAATGCTGAGTACGAGTGCAAAGAAAACGGTGAGGATTTCTTTTCATTGCTTTCTGTTACCTGTTCTCGTTCCGGTAACTGCCCGGCTAACGGTCTGGTAACTGAACAACCTCAATATTACGTTGTCATTTGCATTTTCTCAATTTGGCAAAATACTGAAACCATGCTCATTTCAAACGGTTTACGTTTAATCTTCTTCTGTCTGCTTTTCCTTGCGTAGCCTATCACTTTCCATACAGCGCGCCACACACATGCAACAATGATGCTGACACTGGGAGTAGATTTATATACGGTCTCCAAACTATTGGGACATACCAATATACAAACAACACAAATTTATGCAAAGCTTGTAGATGAAAGTAAAAAGAAAGCTATTGATTTAATTCCTAATATATCATAGGGGTTGGTTAAATGCGAAGTGCAATTTGTCATTCTCTTTAATTCTTGCAGATATTTCTTCTATTTATCCTTTTTCAGAGAAAAGTGAATTAGCAAAAACATCTGAAAAATGACTATTTGGCACAAAAAACAACATTCTGTATAGTAATTATGCATAGCTATATTAAGGATTTTAAGATAGCTAATATATTTCATATAAACATTCTGAGTATTTGTTGGGGGCTTTTGAAGAAAAAACAACATTATTTCATTTTTTCATATAAAAATCTTTGGTATTATTAAAAATGTGTCTATTTTTGCAGCATATTTTGTGTTATACGAACACAAAAAATGGTTGAAAAAGATGAGGTATAAAAACTCTAACATAAGAAAGTGCCTAAATACTAAAACAATAGCACTGTGTGCAGCGTTCTTTTTATACTGTTTGCTCCCTTTAAAAGGGATTTGCCAAACGGGGGAAAGTACTGTAGATGCTTTAGTGGAAATGGGATTTGAAAATGTTGGATGGACAGAAGATGGCAATGAACGTGTGTATGTTCTGCAGAACTCTGCATATCGTTTGCAAGGCGTAGGCATAGGCAAAGCGGTGGATGTTATTCAAAAGATGGGTTTACCGGAAGAAAAGTCATGCCGGATAATAGTTCTGGACAATAATGTACCTCAGATTTCTCTTTATTATCATCCCATAAAGGGGGATTCGGTGCTCCAAGCAGAACGTGATGACTGGAATGTAAGCTATGAATTGGGTGATACTTGGAAAAATGCACGGAAAATAAAGTTGAAAAATAGTTCTTTGTTCAAGATTGATGTATTGGTATATCCTCAATTAGCTTTCAAGAATCTGGTGATTACACAGATTTACCAGGTCTTGTTTGATTTGAGTCCTGCGATAGAAGTTTCGTTATGGAAAGGTATGAAATTAACGGCACAGTTGAAAATACCGGTTTATAATGATGGGTATGGAAGGTTTGAAGATAAAGTTCATCCAGGACATATTACAATTTCACAGCGTTTTAGATTACCGTATAATGTGTTTGGTAAAGTGACTGTGGGATGTTTTAGTGCTGACCAATATGGAGTGGACGCCGAATTTTATCGCCCTTTTAAGGATGAACGCTTTTCCTTAATGGCTCGGATTGGGTATACAGGAATGGGATATTGGAGCGGATTTCGCTATGTATATGATCCTTCGACAGCACTTGTTACTTGGTCTTTGGGCGGTAGCTTTTATTGGCCGCAATTTAACACTCAGTTTAATCTGAAAGCAGAACAGTATTTATTGAAGGAGAAAGGTGTTAAATTTGAAATGATTCGCCATTTTCGCTATTGTTCGATTGGTTTCTATGCAATGAAAGCAGAACATGCAAAGATGAATGGAGGCTTCCGATTTCAAGTGGCATTACCTCCTTATAAATATAAAAGGAAAGGATATATACCTCGTGTGAATACCTCTGCTAATATGGGCATTGTTTATAATGCAGGTAATGAAAGGTACTATTATAGACAGTATAAAGCGGAAGTTAGTGACAATATAATGGAAGAAAATAGTTTTAACCCATATTTTATTAAGTCAGAATTGTTAAATTTTTAATTAATTAATTGAGATGAAAAAGATTAAATTCTTAAACGGCATAAGTGCAGTATTTGCGTTAGCCGTAGTAGCTTTAGCTACAACTTTAACTTCTTGTGAGAAGGAAGAGTTCAACGTTAATGTAACTCCTACTAATGCACAAGCTGTTATTAGTCCGATTGTGCTTGCTATAGAGGATGGTGTTACTACAGATGTAACTGGCCAAGCCACTATCGCACCTGCAGAGTTGACATTTACTGGTAATCCTACTCTGGCTGCTAAGAGTGTTGATGTTACAGCTTCTTATAATGGTTTGAGTGCAACTGTTACAGTTAAGGTTCCTGCTTTGCAAGCTGGGCAATTTGCTACTCTGACTCCGACTATCATTCTTCAGGAAGAAGATGCTGAGACTAAGATTGTAGCAGAATCTACAAAACTTGAACCAGTAACGGATCCTAAAGTTAAGACTTGGGATAACTACGAGCTTTATTGGTTTGACATTCCATCATTCCCTTATGTAGTAAAAGAAGGTGCAAAAGTAGGTGCAAAGAAAATCAATACAACTGATCTTATTGAACGCGCAGCTATTGAATCTTTCTTTAACACGCTTGAGAATACATATGAGGAAACGACAGTAACAACACCGGAGAATAAGTATAAAGTTTATGCTAACTCTAGAACAACTGCATCTATTACTTATACTGTTGTAACAACTGAATATAAAGTAGTGAAGAAGGCTGTAACAAAAGCTGAAACAGAGCCTTTAGCTTCTATTGAAGTAGATGATTATACAACTTCTACACTGTTTGTTCTTGAAAATCAAGATATTCCTGGTCACGGTCATAGCCACGGTCATGGTCATGGTCATGGTGAAGGCAATGCCGGTGGTGGTGTTGGTGAACTTGATTAATAGAAGTTTTAGTTGTTATTTATCTTAAACTCAAGAGAAAATGAAAAGTAAATTAATGATAGCCTCCTTACTATTGGCAGGCGCTTGTGCAGCAAATCTGAATGCACAGGAAAAAACGAACTACTACACTCCGAAATGGAGCGATAATATTTTTGTCAGTGTAGGTGGTGGTATCCACGCCATCAACAATGACGGTTTCAATAAGATTGCTCCGCATTTCAGCGTGTCAGTTGGTAAGCTGATTACTCCGACTTGGGGGGTACGTGCTCAGGTAAACGGTATTACTCAGCATTTGTGTTTGGATGATGCATACTGGGAACACAACAAGACTTATGTAGGTGGTAACATTGATGCAATGATCAATCTTTCTACATTGTTTGCCGGTGCTAATCCTAACCGTTTCTTCGAAGTTTACGGTTTCTTGGGACCTCAAATTTCTGTAGCAAAATCTCAAAATGTGGATGTTACAATTAGTGCTGACGGTACTTCGCAGTCTATGGCTCCTGCCGGTGAAGCTGAAATGCGTGCACGTATCGGCGCTTCTGCCGGTTTGGGCTTGAAGTTCAATATCAACACCAAGTGGACCATTG
>ERZ773186.2091-NODE-2091-length-15481-cov-7.403086_pt1 | contig 15481 bp, 10 predicted proteins | sample MGYA00581000_ERZ773186 | MGnify/ENA primary metagenome ERZ773186 (study PRJEB29015, sample SAMEA2737752) | human gut metagenome | biome: human gut; feature: human-associated habitat; material: faeces | place: China | collected 2012 ...
AAGAACTGCACAACAATACCTTTGAAAACGAAGTTTATCGCGCGACCGGACAAACGCTGGCTTTAAGCGCCATTCCCAGATTACTTTGGCTGGCGCATCATCGTTCCGATATCTACCGACAGGCGTCCACCATCACTATGATCAGCGACTGGCTGGCCTATATGTTAAGTGGGGAACTGGCTGTGGATCCGTCTAACGCTGGCACCACGGGGCTTCTCGATCTCACCACCCGTGACTGGAAACCTGCATTGCTGGATATGGCCGGACTGCGGGCCGATATTCTTTCTCCTGTTAAAGAAACTGGCACATTACTTGGCGTTGTGAGCACGGATGCCGCGGGTCTTTGCGGTCTGAAGGCGGGCACGCCGGTGGTGGTGGGAGGAGGGGACGTACAGCTTGGTTGCCTGGGATTAGGCGTTGTGCGTCCGGCACAAACCGCTGTTCTTGGCGGAACGTTCTGGCAGCAGGTCGTGAACTTAGCCGCTCCGGTGACCGATCCGGAAATGAACGTACGCGTCAATCCTCACGTTATTCCTGGCATGGTACAAGCTGAATCAATTAGCTTTTTTACCGGACTGACAATGCGCTGGTTCCGCGATGCCTTTTGTGCAGAAGAAAAGTTGATTGCCGAGCGTTTAGGTATCGACACTTATACGCTGCTGGAAGAGATGGCCAGTCGAGTACCGCCGGGATCGTGGGGCGTGATGCCGATATTCTCCGACAAAATGCGCTTTAAAACCTGGTATCACGCTGCGCCTTCCTTTATTAATTTGTCCATTGACCCGGATAAATGTAACAAAGCGACATTGTTCCGTGCGCTGGAAGAAAATGCGGCGATTGTATCAGCGTGTAACTTGCAGCAAATTGCTGATTTCTCGAATATTCATCCTTCATCGTTAGTCTTTGCAGGCGGAGGTTCAAAAGGGAAATTATGGAGTCAAATTCTCGCTGATGTCTCGGGATTACCCGTTAATATTCCGGTCGTTAAAGAAGCGACCGCATTGGGGTGTGCCATTGCAGCAGGCGTCGGTGCCGGAATTTTTTCGTCAATGGCAGAAACCGGAGAACGCCTTGTACGATGGGAACGGACGCACACGCCAGACCCGGAGAAGCATGAGCTTTATCAGGATTCACGAAATAAATGGCAGGCTGTTTATCAGGATCAGCTGGGGCTGGTTGATCACGGACTGACGACCTCGTTATGGAAAGCGCCGGGGTTATAGTTTCATTGACAGCCACATCCTGATGACCGTTGTCTTATTTCCTTTCTTTTAGAGCTGGCTCGTTAATGCCAGCTCTATGTGGATGCGCCATGTCGGTGGGCATGGACGTTCTTCTGCCGGTGATGGTCAGTTAAAAAACCAGGCGAATTACTATGTGTTTTTATCCGCGATCGCGGATATTGCAGTATTTATCCCGTAGAGCGGATAAATTGCGTTTACAGATTGACTTTATCCTCACTAAGGGATAAAACTAAAAATATCCCCTTAAGCGGATAAACTTCTTGTGGACGTATGGCATGATAAGCTTTCCGATGATCTATAGCCCAAAGCAATTAGCGAATGCAATGAAACTGGCACGTCAGCAAAATGGCTGGACGCAGAGCGAGCTGGCGAAAAAAATCGGCATTAAGCAGGCGACGATTTCGAATTTCGAGAATAATCCCGATAACACCACGCTGACGACATTTTTTAAGATATTACAGTCGCTAGAACTCTCAATGACGCTATGCGACACGAAAAATGCCTCGCCAGAATCAACAGAACAGCAAGATCTGGAGTGGTAATGCCTAAACTTGTCACATGGATGAACAACCAGCGGGTAGGCGAGTTAACGAAGTTGGCCAATGGCGCTCACACCTTTAAGTATGCACCGGAGTGGTTAGCCAACCGATATGCCAGGCCATTGTCACTTTCGCTGCCATTGCAGAGGGGGAATATCACCTCTGATGCCGTGTTTAATTTCTTCGATAACCTGTTACCTGATAGCCCGATCGTGCGCGACAGGATCGTGAAACGTTACCATGCTAAATCCAGACAACCGTTTGATTTATTGTCAGAAATAGGGCGAGACAGCGTTGGCGCCGTAACGTTATTACCGGAAGATGAAACCGTAACGCGCACGATAATGGCATGGGAAAAGCTCACTGACACCAGACTTGAAGAAGTATTAACGGCTTATTTCTCAGTTTTTATCCAGGCCGGTGGCAGTTATCGACTCACACCATTTTACGACATCATCTCAGCATTTCCGGTATTGGGTGGCGCGGGAATACACATCAGCGATCTCAAACTGGCAATGGGGCTTAACGCATCCAAAGGCAGAAAAACGGCAATCGATAAAATTTATCCACGACATTTTTTGGCGACAGCAAAGGCGCTGAAATTCCCTGAAGTGCAGATGCATGAAATCCTGAGTGAATTTGCCAGAATGATTCCCGCAGCACTGGATAACGTGAAGACTTCATTATCGGCAGACTTTCCGGAGAATGTGGTGACGGCAATTGAAACCAATGTGTTGAGGTTGCACGGTCGGTTAAGCCGAGAATACGGAATTAAGTGAGATATGGGGTTTGGTCGTTGTTAATGAGCAGGATAATCATGACCGCTAAAGACTAGATTTTCCCTTTGCTTATATCAGTGCGCATAATGTGTTGAACATGTTAAATGACTGCACGAAGTGCTGGCATTTAGCCTTCTGCAATGAACTGCCAGACGTTGTCACTTGTTTTCTGGCATAGAATATCACTGCAACAGCGGAATTACAGATACATCCTGAATGTTCGTTTCTTCTTATTAATAGATAGCATTGTGAAATGCCGGTTATTTTATGACTATTTATAGCAGCATCAACAGGTTGTAGCAACACAGTTTATGTCGGGATTTCTGTTTTCCCACTGAAGTATGAGCCAGCGCAGGTAATGAACATAAACCTGTACATCACCATCAATCATGTAGCAATTACGCTGAATCTTTTTTGTGAGAGGCCAGAACAACACTGTGCCATAAGGAGTTTTACACAGGATTACTTTCATATTCCCGTCAAGAATAACTTCATAATGAATTTGATTGTTTTTTAATTCATCTTCAGCCTCCATTAATATCTCATCTCGAATTTTATTTATTTTATGATAATGCCCGGAAGGAATCTTCATGGCAACGCGTCGTAATCCAGCTTCCTTGGCATTTTCTTCTGTGCTGATAAATGCCACCGTGTCAGCAGAATAAATCCGGCGATGTGAGTAATCCTTATCGAGCTCATACTCTCCCGGATTATCCTTCCATTTGTTGTAGCCATGCAATTTTGGAAGGTCATTGCAGAAGTTCTGAAAGTTATGCCATCGCTCGCATACAGTGACACCTTTGTAGCCTTTAAAATACTGCTTCCCTTTGGTTGTCATGTAGCACCTTGCCAGCATGTTATGCCAGAGTATGAATGCTCTCGTTCTTTGGTGTGTTCGGGTGTTTTCAATAGTTGAATGACATCCATTACCAATATATCCGACGCCGTAATATTTTGGTGTCATCAGCAACTTTCGTCGTTCTTCCTCCGATGATGGAAAAGCTTCGTCTGATACAGAACCAGTTTTAATATGCGAGCCATAGGCTTCCTTGATGATGCCACTGTCTTTGAATTCCACGACATAATAGCCTCGCCTTGATTTATCATCAGAGCGGCCAAGAATGGCGCATTCTCCATTATGTCGGGTTCTGAATGTTGCGCCGGGGAACAATACGTCATGAGTATAATTTTGATGAAAGCAATTATTACGGATACCTTTTTTGTAGCGGGGCATAATATTTCTCCTGCGTGATTTAACTGAAAGGGAAGGGAGTAAAAAGAATCGGGGCGGGTCCTTCTTTTTCGATTCACCTTCAGTCAGGCACTCATGCCGGAGAGATGGATTATATTTATGTAATCACTTCAAAAAATAAAATATAAAATTTTTCAAACAATGAATTGTGACAGATGATGGTACAAACCGTCAGGCGCTCTGTGTGGCATCATTAATACGGCACATACAAATGCGTCAGGTTGCAGTCGGATGCGCTCAGATGGCTGTACAGATGCAATAAACAGGGCGGAACAGGGGGGGTGCCAGTGTGAGAGGGCGCATATGCCTGACAATTGCAGGGCTGTTTATTTATACAGTATCTGGTATTTTGCTTACATCGTGACCGCTGACTGCCTGTATGCGGTTTTGGGGTGATTTTGGCCTTAGTCATGGCTTTGCATTGCCACTGGCTCTGGCGTTGCACATGGTGCATTACAGGGAGCGCACTCAGGGTCAGGACTGCGCCGGAATCACCCGATAGGGTGGGTAAATAAAAAAATAAATATAACCGTTTTACAGATTTAAATATCTGTGCTACCATCGCCAAATCGCCAACCGGGGTTAATTCTTTTATATATGTTCTGTTATTCTCTTATATAGACTTGCTGTTTAATTGTTATTATCGGTTTTCTGTACTTATCTGCATCTGTCTTTGATGTTTCAATATTATCCCAATATTAAGCCCTCCGCAGGAGAGCCATGCGGCTTGAGCTGACAATAATAAGAAAAGAAAAATAAGAATCCCCACAGAAGTGAGGACTCATCAGATAACTATCAGTAATCTACTTTGTCAAAGTCTATCCTGAAGTTATCTCCCGCTGTATCCGCATTATGCATTTCCTTGCTGTTTCTTAATGCCCGCAACTCTTTAAGAATTTCCTTTTGAATATCAGCCTGAGTAAATAACACCGTTTTCAGTTCATAGTCCGTAATGCTTCTGACTATCCAGACAATACAGATAACAGTGATGATGATTTTCGCCGTATCGAAACTGATGAAAACATAACTCTGAATTATCGAATACCATATCGGGTTGTCAGTTCCGATTAGATAGAACCATGTCATCACGGTCAGAATTATGTTAATGGTGAGCGTCAACTTTGACAGGTATTTTGTTAAAAATGAAGAATTCATTTCCTTTCTTGCTTTCCTTATTAGTTTTTCACGTCAAGATTAATTATTGTTGATGCATTTTTCGAAGGTGAGGGGAGCCGAATGCCACTCAACCTATTAATGATGGATTCGCAGAATACAATGTCATTATCTTTCTGACTTGCATCAAATGCAGATATGCCACCATAACCGTCTGCGAATATCCTGGCATGACACACCGCATCATTAGCACCATCGATTCCGGAAATGGCTTTTGATAATGCATCCGTAATTATTTTAGTGTCATGCACTAATTCCTTCTTGCTTCGTCCATCCTGAGTGGCGAATGAGTATTCTTTCTTTACAGTTTCATCACAATATAATGCTGCACTTTCAGGTGAGTACATTCTCAGTTCCAGCCAGCTTGAGCTTGCACTCGAACCGGCGCTATTCACCCATGTCATTAACATGCTTTCTTTTTTGACTACCCTGACGACGTACACATCCGTAGTATTCGGACCACCCGCTATGGTTGAGCAGATTTTATGAAACTCAATGCCTCTCTTCGTGAGTGATGAGGCAGGATTGAATGTACAATTCTCATTCAGATATCCACCACATTTTGATGGTGCCATTGATATATATTCAGGGCCGAACTTGGCTGGCATTGACGTTCCAAGGGAAACCTCCCAGCCTAATTCTTTTTTCCTTTTCTCCAGCACTGTTGATTTAACGCCCATAACATTGATGCGAGCAAATCCAGTGCGGAGTGACATTCCGGAAGCTGTTTGCGTAACACCGTCAGCCCAAACAATATCTGAGTTTGACTGCCAGTCCCACGACAAGCCGTGACCAGCATCCGGCATTGCTGAATAAACAAAATCACCCAACTCAGAACTGGGCTTTCCCGAAAGAGATTCGGGGGAAATATCTTCAGCGGATATAGCGTAAGGCGGGAGCGTCGCAACCATAACAGATAACAGTATTAATCGTTTCATTTGAATCAGTTCCTGAAGCGAACATTCAGAACACTCAACAAGCCCAGTGAAGGCCGCAAGACATTTCAACCGTTAGGCGAACCAACCAGACTCAGCACATCCATATTCTGCGAGAACAAGGATGCCCACAAATCACTGGATTCTCCCTTGGTTTATGTTGGTGCGCATAATGTATATTATGTTAAATTTAGTCCGCCGTTCATTTAGTTCATAACCAGCCACAGACTACGATCAATCATACACTTACCTATTCCTCTATCTTCTTCTTGCATGACGTTATGTTTGTCGGTTACTTTGTTCATACCCACACCATTTACGATGGTTAAATGCCGCGTGTTCATACTCACACAACTCAATATCAACCAACGGCAGCGTTTATGGGCACTGATGGATACTCACACGCGCCAGCCGCTTTTATATCCGTTAATATATCTTATAGACCATCTTGCTTTGCGTTCATCAGCCACGCAATCCTCTTCACTTCAAGCGCTCAAGTTTTTCTATGAATTCTGGCACCAGAAACATGGCGTGACTTTTTGCTTCAGTTTCTATTCCTCGAACCACAATCCATTGATTGCCATTGATGAACTTACAGCCTTTTTTCATTATCTGGAAAATACGCATTTATATGTACCAGCGTTAACCATAAGGTCTACGACGCAGACCACGCCTCAACGTCGTACAAATATCAGGCATGTACATTCGGTTATTCGTTTTATCAGATATTTGATTAACACGTATATCTCGCCGAGATATATAGATGGCTCGCCTAAAGAGCTCACACGACTTGCCACGCAGTTAACGGGACGGTTATCGATACATAAAGCAGAATTCAGTACTCTTACCCATTCTCCTCAGATGAACAATGGCACGACCCATAAGCGCTTTCGAAGTCTGACTGCTGAGATGGTCATGGCTTTTTACCAAATCATTACACCCGGTTCAATTTCAAAGAAAAACCCACTTAATCCCTTCCCCGCTGGTGAAATCCAGCTACGTAATTTTCTGATTTGCAGATTGCTTTTAAATTACGGATTGCGTGTCAGTGAATTACTGCTTTTGGAGTGTCATTCGATCAAACCAAATCTCCGAGGGGATCAGTTCAGCCTGATTGTGACCACAGTAGATGACGACGTTTCGGATCAGCGAAAAAGATTGCCTTCATTAAAAAATGTCTATGCAAACCGGGTGCTGGCATTAGATAAACTGGACTTTCATTTTCTAAATATATATATCAATAAAATACGCCCTCAAGCCTCCCATAGTTTTCTGTTCACTTCCACCCAAAAACCACACCCGCCACTGTCATACCATGCAGTTTATGATATCTTTACCCGGATTGATGACATTATGAGTGTGCAGTATCCTGAATATAAAACAGATGAATATTATGATGCCATTGAAAGCATCTCGCCTCATATAACCCGGCATACCTGGGCTTATTTGACACTTCAACGCATTTATCGTGAAAAACTTCAAAAAACTAAGGCCGATTCACTCCAGGCTGTCATGGATTTTTCTATCGTTGGATTGATGGATGAAGCCAAGGATGAATTACGACTGCTTGGCGGCTGGAGTCACAATAGCCATATGCCTGATGTTTATGCCAAAAGATTTCTATCACAGCAGGCTAATACGGCCAATCTTCACCGAATCGCTATGGATAACGAGGCCCTGAGAGCAACCTTTTCTCATGTATGCGACGAATGGAGTGCATATGAGTCGAATCAATAAACAGTTAAATGAGTCGAATAGTACCATTTATACACCTGCATTTGTTGAAAGTATTTCAAAAGTTGATATACCTGCTGGCATTTATCTCAAGTCGGCAGATTATTTCGATGATAAATATATTAATTCAACAAGTGACAGTTGGGTATTCGATTATTCAGGCAGCCGCTGCTATGCCCACTTCCGACGGGATAAAATCAGCAACCAATTAACCAAATATATTTGCTTCCGTTATGCATCTGCCAAGTGTCCAGCCCAGATTCCTGGTGTACTCCATGCCTGGTCTTTGGCAACTGATCATTGCATAACCCAATCTGCTTTCACGTTTACGGTGTTGAAAGATTACCTTGAAACTCAGGAAATTGATCCTCGATATTTCTACTACATCATTTTCGGCCTAAAAATCCTCTGTGCCGAAGCATTCCCCGGTTTCACCCTCGACGATTACGAAGACCTCGAATTTATCCCTCGCCCGCATTCCCACGACTGGGGCATCTATCAGGAAATCGACCATGTTCTGGATCCGCTCGAAAAAAGCATGATCAGTAAAGGCTTGTTTGAAATGGCTACGTCGATTCGCTATGGCGAAAACTACAGTTTGAACACCATTCGAGATGCAGCAATTCTGGGACTGACTTATGTCACCGGAGCCCGCCCGGCACAACTGGCCAAGCTGGCAACAAAAGATTTGCGCATTGATACCCGAAACTCCGAAACCGGGTTAATACGCTATAGCTTACTTCTGCCCTACGCCAAACAGCGGCGCGTAACGACTGAACGTCTGTTTTTGGCGATTCCAGCGGAAATCGGCGCGTTGATTAGGCACTATATCGAGCGAGCGCAACTAAAACCTGATGGCAAGTTATTTGAATTTAGTCACTCTGCACCATTTTATGTGTCCAAGGCGATTAGCAAGGCCATCCTCAGTTTCAGTCCTCCAGATTATCAGGCTGCCGTAGCGCGTGGCGAAGCGGCTTTGCCAACCATTACGCCGACCGACTTGCGCCACAACGTGGGCCATTCACTGGCTATGCAAGGGGGCAGCGCCGAAGAAATTGCGCATATTCTGGGACATACCTCACTTACTGTTGCCAAGTATTACATCCTGGCGACGCCTGCGCTGGCACTGATTCGAGCCAAAGCATTGGGTACCAATCCGGTATGGCAAAACATGGTAGCTATGATGTTGACAGGTGAACTGACCTCTTCAACGGAATGGCAAGGCCAGCGCGTGGTCGGCATAGTCGGTGATCAGTTGCATGATGGGATTGGTGGTTGCTCCAGAGATGATGGCGAATGTCCGTTCTGTGAAGTACGCTGCTGCTACGGTTGCCTGTATTACCGCCCCTTTACTGATGGTGACCACCAGGCGGTGCTGGAGAGTGTAGTTAAAGAAGTCGATGAATTGATTTCCATTTCAGACAGTGTTGGCAACGCCCGCAATCCACTTATTTCCATCCATGAAACCACACAATTTGAAATTCAATCCGTGATTGCCCGTTGCCGTTTTCATCAAGAAAAAGGCGGTGTGCGATGAAAAAACATTTTGCGCAGTTTCACGCCTTTATCACCGAGCAGCAAAGCTGGTTTGAACAGCATCTGGCGGCAGACTTCGATCAGTCATGGGATGACCCTGTTTGGGTCTGCGGCAGCAATGGTAGTGGCTGGTTACGTGGTAATGGCAAAAATAAATTACGCTTTGATGAAATCAGCCGTACCAAAGGTATTGAGGGGCGTCATGCCGTGGAAGAAGACTATGCCCGGTTTATGAAAGCCCTGCTGGTACTGGTGTATCGGAGGAGAAATCGAAGTATATCCCCAGCGGTGGCAGTGGCAACACTGATGATTTTGAAGCGCTGGTACCACTCACTATTTGAGTTGACTGGGCAAACCCACCCAGTGTATCTAACCACAGGGGTAATTCAACGGTCGATGGATAACCTCAGCACAGCTTCATCTCTAGGGGATCCCAATACCGCCAATTACAAAGGACGTTGTGTCAGTCTGCAAAAACTGGTTAATCACCAGTCATTCACACTGGTGACATTGCAATATGTGTCCGATGGGCAATATACCAATCAAACCAACCTCACCCGCAAAGCCCGGGAAACCATGGCGCTGAAACAGCAGTACACGCTGGCTGATACCACTACCGATGGTGAAGATGCGTTGATTACCATTCGTGGTTTTCTGAACATAGTTGCATTAATCCAGCGGGTGGAAAGTGATGCTGAGAAAATTGCGTTAAATTGCCTGTTGTTATTGGTTATCACCGGCTTTCGCTCCATTGAAGCGTTTAATCTCAGACAGGATGCGCTGTTTAAACGCCAGATTGATGATCCGGCAATCCGCAAGCGGTTTCAGGACAAGGGATTACCCGATTATTTCCTTGGTATCCGTTATGTTGGTGTCAAAGGTGCAGGGGAGCGAACGCATTGGGTAGAACCGCTGGCAGCACCTCTGGTCGAGAGTATATTCAGTTCCGTTAAAATATTGACCGCGCCAATACGCAGTCATCTGACCTATCTACGGGCGAAATCTTTTACTGATTACCTGCCACAGGCCATCAGCGCCCTGCCCGGTGAACGAGTCGAACTGGATGATGTGGTGACGTACATCACACAAACCACCTCAAGCTTTCGTGGCCGGGCAGGACAACGAGACAAAACATCCAAAGCCCTCAGCAAACGAGGTGTGCTGCCTGTTCAAGAAATGCCAGGGCCAAAAAACAGCAAATCTATCTATTATTCCAAGACTGACCTTAATCATTACATCAAGACCGAATTTGGCCTGACGAATGCCAACGAACCCTGTACGCACGCCTGGATGGAAAATGGCAAACGCTACGAAGTTAACTACGAAGACCTGTTATTTCTACATGAGAAGGGTTCGCTGGCATTAAAGCGCACACTTGCTTTGCTGGCTATACCGATACCCTTCACTAACACACTTATGAATAAATTTTTAGGCAATGTTGAGCCTGATGGATCAGTATTCAGCAAATATCAATTACTGGAAGAGAATGGTACCCCTACCCGGATGCGTACCCACATTCCCCGGCACAACATCAATACCTTTCTTGCCATTGCGGATATCGCTGACCACTTACAGGCAATGCTGATGGGGAGAGTGGACATCACGCAGAATCAGCACTATCAACATCTGGCGCTTGCAGAACGGCGAAAAGCAGCCTCGTTGGTGCCCTTGCAGCCGATATCGACAGCGCTAACTGCCGCGCCCTCTTCGTCCTCCGTTGCTACGCCACTGGAAATCGTCAAACGGACCGGCCAACTGGCGGTCACGGAACACATGACTTTGGACAATACCATCAAAGCCAACCTGCATACTTTTGACGATCGGGATGATGTAGCCAGGTTTGTCGAGGCGTCATTTGCTGACGGCCTCTTTGAAGATGTTGCTGCCGCCTTTGAAGAAATCCGCGACGCAGAAGGACCAGAGCAAGCCTCTGCCATGGTGGCAAGACATGCCGTGATGTATCCGCTGAAATTTGGCTCCTGTATGCGGGAAGTTAACCTCTGGGGATGTCCTTATCGACTGAAATGCCAGAGTGCTGCCTTTTGTGAACATTTCACGCTGACAGGCCGGATAGATGAGCTACCCAATCTGATTGCCAAAAAACAGGCGTTACAGCAAGCACATTCGAAGTTGACCCAACTTACACAACATCAGCCTGACTACCAGACCAGACTGGCCGACATCGAACGACGGTTACAGCAACTCGAGGCAATACAAGCACAATGGCAGCGTCGTGCCAAGACTCAACAACTGGTTGCTGCGGAGAGTGTGTTGTCTGGTGGAGTAATCACCGAGGGCAAAGTCCGTACACTGGCCCAGCTTTTTGCACTTGAATACGGGGTTTGAGGGCCAATGGAACGAAAACGTACGCTAAGAAGTTAATTCATTGTTTAAATTGAAATTTAGTTCTCTCAGTTCCCCCTTCAAAATATCCTCCGGTAGCGTAAACGTATAATGCCCCAGCATATTGATATGCCCGTGCATCAGTGGGGACAACCGGGCGATATCTTCAACCCCGATTTCTTCTCCATTACTGCGTATCCAGCTCAGGGCTTCCTGCATATAAAGTGTGTTCCACAGTACCACTGCGTTAGTGACCAGGCCCAGTGCCCCCAGCTGATCTTCCTGACCTTCACGATAGCGCTTTCTGATCTCACCGCGCTGCCCGTAGCAGATCGCCCTCGCCACAGCATGGCGGCCTTCCCCCCGGTTTAGCTGCGTCAGGATCCGCCGACGATAATCCTCATCATCAATATAATTAAGAAGGTACAGCGTCTTGTTGACGCGCCCCACTTCCATGATCGCCTGTGCCAGCCCTGATGGGCGCGAGCTTTTCAGCAAAGAGCGAATGAGTTCTGAAGCATGAATGGTGCCCAGTTTCAGCGAACCGGCGGTTCGCATCATCTCATCCCACTGATCCTCGGCTTTCGACAGATCGGCACAACCACGTGCCAGTTCGTCCAGTGCACCGTAATTTGCCGATTTATCCACTCGCCAGAATACCGCTTCACCGGCATCGGCAAGCCGGGGGGAAAACTGGTATCCCAGCAGCCAGAAGAGGCCAAAAATAATGTCGCTGGTACCGGCTGTGTCTGTCATGATCTCAACCGGATTCAGCCCTGTCTGCTGCTCCAGAAGGCCTTCCAGCACAAAAATGGAATCTCGTAATGTGCCGGGGACAACGATGCCGTGGAATCCAGAGTACTGATCAGAGACGAAGTTGTACCAGGTGATGCCACGTCCGGAACCAAAATATTTTCTGTTAGGTCCTGAATTGACGGTTTTCACCGGCGTGACAAAGCGCATGCCATCAGCTGAAGCCACTTCGCCACCACCCCAGCGGCCAGCAAGCTCCAGTGTGGACTGAAAATCAACCAGGCGGGCATTGGCGCTGACCAGCGTTTCTGCCCGGAGGTAATTCTGTTTTACCCAGCTAAGCCGGTGGCGCGTCAGCGCCGGTATATTGTGCTTTATCAGCGGTTCCAGCCCGATATTGCAGGCCTCTGCCATCAGGACCGCGCACAGGCTGATGTGCAGATCCTGTGCCCGGGCCCCGGATTCACTGACATGCGTAAACTCACGTGTAAATCCCGTTCTGGCATCTATTTCAAGCAACAGTTCCGTCAAATCTACTGGCGGGAGTAGCAGCCTTACCCGACTGTTGAGACGATGCAACGATGTTGGCTCCTCCAGTTTCTCCAGGCTGCTGATAGTCAGGGAAGGATGTTTACCGTCATGGCAAATATGAACCTCCGCATTTCCTTCAAAGCGGGATGCGACGGTTTTCCAGGTTTCATCTAGCTGGACCGCCAACTGTTGCACGCCTTTATGTCCATCAGTGGGATGTCCCAGCGCCCGGCAAACGGGGACCCGCTGAGCCTGCCATTCTTCCCCCTGCAACAGCTTCTCGCGGGGATTTCCCCAGCGATCGCTGTTTTCGAGCCAGATGTCCCTTCGACGTAGTGCATCCTGAAGGCGCTCCAGCAGACAAAGCGAGTAACCGGCACGCTGTATCCGGCCCTCCGCATCGTATACCAGGCGTTTCCAGGGGCCGGTAATAATATGTTCAGGCGCATTGTCCAGGATGCGCTTTTTCGAGCCGTTCAGTTCGGTCAGATAATGAATGGCGGACAACGTATGTTCTCCGGCTGGCGCTGCCTGGAAATGCAGGTCGCGCAATACCGCCGGAAGAAAGCGCTTTACCCGCCCGTACTGCTCCACCATTTCGTCATGGAAATTGTTGTTCTGAGGCCGGGCCAGCTCATTTACCTTGCTGACGGATTCTGCCAGCCTGCTTTTCGGTATGCTGTTGAATATGGTCTCCCTCAGTTCAGCATCGTCAGCCTGTTCATCCAGCAACAATGAACATGCCCGCGCCAATATTAGCGCAGCACGATCAAGATCTTTAAGCGTCCTGAGCCGTTTTTTCTGCCCCGTTTTCTTCGCCGCACGAGTGATATCCAGTATCAGCATATCGAGCACATCAACGGCCTCATCCAGCGCCGCAGTCTCCTGCGCTTTAACGAATGCTGTGAGTACGGCCAGTTTTCTCTGCTGTGGCATTCGCGCGATATATTTTACCGACGCCATGCCTGCGTAACGGGCCAAATTACGCAGTTGTATAGCAGGCAGACCGGTAAAATTCAGTCGGGAAAATTCCAGGTTTCGCAGCCGGATATACCGCTCCAGCGCTTCGGTAAATGCCGGGCCGCTGACGGTGACCGGTCCCTTTTTCAGTTGCTCCAGCGGTGAAGTACGCTGCCCCTCAGGAATGTCCAGAAGCTCCGTCACGCGGGCGGTCTGCCAGCTGTCCGGCAACGCGGCCAGTTTCTTCCACAGCCGCTGATTTGCCCGTTCGCGTATTTCACTGACGAGACGTACAAGTGTGGTTGCTCCGGGCAGCAGGACCTTATTCTGAAGCAGCCACGCGGTGGCAAAATCAAACATAAGGCCGGGTCGCTCATTACTGAGCCATGCGCGGGTGTACAGCAGGCGCTTCAGGCGGAAAGACCAGGGGAAATCGCCAAATTCATGGTAACCGTAATATTCCTTAATCAGCGCAGTATGCTCTCTGAGGGTGGTAACCCGTTCTGCGTAGCGGGTAAGGACTTCCGGACGGCGAATATTAAGCTGCACCGCGACAAATTGCTGAACACCTGGCAGAACCCGGGTTAAGTCTGTCAGAAAGGTGCCCAGAAAACGGGCGGTGGTGAGCTGAAGCGCAATTCCCAGCCGGTTATGCCTTCCCCGCCGCTGGTTAATGAAGGCAAGATCCCGCTCATCAAGATGAAAATAGCGCGCCAGCTGCACGTCATTGGGTTCTGCAACATAGCGACCATAATTCAGTTCCTGCTCAGTGGTCAGAAAATCGACGGGCATACCGGCCTCCCTGCCTGATGGTCATGAATTAACAATTTCGCAACCGTCCGAAATATTATAAATTCTCGGACACACTAAAATGGTGTTGTCTAGGTGTCTATTAAATCGATTTTTTGTTATAACAGACACCCACTGTCCGATATTTGATTTAGGATACATTTTTATGCGACTTTTTGGTTACGCACGGGTATCAACAAGCCAGCAGTCCCTCGATATTCAGATCAAGGGGCTTAAAGAGGCGGGGGTGAAAGCCAGTCGCATATTTACCGACAAAGCATCCGGCAGTTCTACCGACAGGAAAGGACTGGATCTGCTGCGAATGAAGGTGGAGGAAGGTGACGTCATCCTGGTGAAGAAACTCGACCGGCTTGGCCGCGACACTGCCGATATGATCCAACTGATAAAAGAATTCGACGCTCAGGGAGTCGCGGTCCGATTCATAGACGACGGGATCAGCACCGACGGTGAAATGGGGAAAATGGTTGTGACCATTCTTTCAGCTGTAGCCCAGGCCGAACGCAGGAGGATTCTGGAGCGTACGAACGAAGGACGGCAGGAGGCCAGGCTGAAAGGTATCCGGTTTGGCCGAAAGCGCATCATCGACAGAAATAGTGTACTGGCACTTCATCAGCAGGGAACTGGTGCAACAGATATTGCCCGCCGGCTCAGTATTGCCCGTTCCACTGTTTATAAAATTCTGGAAGATGAGAGCCGGGTTAATCTGAGCAAAATTTGAGGACGAACATGAGTGATGTAAAGGCATTCAACAATTGCATGAGTGTGTTCTGGCGACAGCATGAAGCCGAATTCTCTCGCTTTCTGACATCGAAGACAGGTGATAGCGAAAAAGCAGCAGACCCGGAGAAGACGAAGGTGATTATCGTGACGCTTGCCGAAACGACACCTGTAC
>ERZ773186.2096-NODE-2096-length-15468-cov-8.369818_pt1 | contig 15468 bp, 9 predicted proteins | sample MGYA00581000_ERZ773186 | MGnify/ENA primary metagenome ERZ773186 (study PRJEB29015, sample SAMEA2737752) | human gut metagenome | biome: human gut; feature: human-associated habitat; material: faeces | place: China | collected 2012 ...
CTGCCACCGAGCTGGGCATCCGTCACAAACTGATCCGGCCCTACACGCCGCGCCAACAACTTGCCCATGAGACCCCTCCGCTGGCTCTCGCCTAATGAGTTCGCTGTCCAATATGTTTGACAAACCTACACGGGGGCGAAATGTTCAAAAAAAGGTAATGACTTTTCCCCTGCGATGGGTTACAATAGACCCACTTGAATCGTATTGGAGGAATTTCCCCTTGAAAAAGCTCTATACCGCGGTGGACCGCTTCTGCGCCCGGCACCCCCGCTTTGGCATCCCGGACCTGATGCGCTGGATCGTCATTGGCAACGTGGCGGTGTACGTTCTGATGCTGCTGACCATGCGCGCCGACGCCAACGCCCTGTCCTTCCTGTATCTGGACGGCAGCAAGGTCCTTCGGGGCGAGATATGGCGCATCGTCACCTTCATCTTCGTCCCCGCCAGCAGCAGTCCCTTCTGGCTGGCCGTCAGTCTGTACTTCTACTACTGGATCGGCACCTCCCTGGAGCGCCAATGGGGCACCGCCCGCTTCAACCTCTATTACTGGAGCGGCGTCCTGCTGACGGCCATCGTCACCATCGCGGCCTCCGCCATTTCCGGCACAGGCTATCCCGTGGGCGGCACGGAGTATGTGAACCTGTCCATGTTCCTGGCCTTCGCCTTCCTGTTCCCGGACACCCGGCTGCTGCTGTTCTTCTTCATCCCGGTGAAGATCAAGTGGCTGGCCTGGCTGGATATTGCGGTGTTCGTCATCGGCATCATCCAGTCCCTGCTGGCCGGCAGCTGGCTGGGCGCCATTTTGCCGGTGGTGGCGCTGCTGAACTTCCTGGTGTTCATCTGGCCCGCTATTGACGCCTTTATCCGGCAGCAGAAATATCGCCATAACCCCCAGACGGTGAACTTCAAAAAGGCCGTCCGCCAACAGCAGCAGCAGCGGGGCTATCACCACAAGTGCGCCGTCTGCGGCCGCACGGACACGGACTATCCCAACCTGCAGTTCCGCTATTGCAGCAAGTGCGCCGGGTACCGCTGCTTCTGCCAGGACCACATCTTCTCCCACGTGCACTTCACCGAGGAGGACCAGTAATCCCCATAACGAGCTCCCCCGCCCGCAGGCAGCTTCGGCTGCCCCGGACGGGGGAGTTTATTTTTTATGCCTGCGGGCGGAACACGTCCTCAAACTCCTGGGCGGTCATGGTCCGGTAAAAGGGCTTTTCCTCCTGCCGGGCGGGCTGTTCCGCCCGGTTCAGGGCGTCCATGACGGTATAGTACACCGCGTCAAAGGCGGTTTTGTCGGATACGAATTTCACCACGGTCTTGGCCGGGTGCACGTTCACGTCCACCCGGTCCTCCGGCAGGGTCAGATGCAGCACGCAGCCGGGGAACTTCCCCTTCAGCAGGCGGTTGCGGTACGCCTCCTCCAGGGCCGCCGACAGCAGCTGGCTTTTCACGAACCGGCCGTTGACGAAGAACAGCTGGCGGCCCCGGGTGCCGTGGCCGTTCAGGGGCCGGGTCACATAGCCCGACACCTGCACGTCGCCGCCGCAGCCCCGGACCTCCTGCAGGCCCATGGCGAAGTCCCGGCCCATGGCCGCGTATACGGCAGACAGCAGCTGCCCGTCGCCGGGGGTGTGGAGCACCTCGGCCCCGTCCCGCAGCAGCTTGAAGGACACCTCCGGATGGCTCAGGGCCAGGTGCTGGACGATGCCCGCCACGGCGGCTCCCTCGGCGCTGTCCTTTTTCATGAATTTCATCCGGGCGGGGGTGTTGTAAAACAGGTCCCGCACGCAGATGGTGGTGCCCTCCGGGCACCCGATCTCCTCCACCTGGCCCGGCACGCCCCCCTCCAGATGCAGGGAGGCCCCGGTCTGGGCCCCGGTCTGGCGGGTCAGGATATCCACCCGGGACACGGCGGAAATAGCCGCCAGGGCCTCCCCCCGGAAGCCCAGGGTGCCGATGGCAGCCAGGTCCCCGGCGGTGCGCAGCTTGCTGGTGGCATGGCGCAGAAACGCCGTGGGCAGCTGCTGGGGCGCGATGCCGCAGCCGTTGTCCGTCATCCGCAGATAGGTCAGGCCCCCGTGCTGCACCTCTGCCACGATGGCGGTAGCCCCGGCGTCCAGGGCGTTTTCCAGCAGCTCCTTGGCCACGCTGGCGGGCCGCTCCACCACCTCGCCGGCGGCGATCAGGTCCGCCACGTGCCGGGGCAGGCATTGAATATCAGGCATAGCGTTGTCCTTTCGTGTTACGTCAGCTTCTTTTTCAGCTCATACAGCAGCTGCAATGCCTCCAGGGGCGTCAGGGAGTCCACCTGGGCCCGGCGCAGCCGGTCGATGACCTCCCCCTCGGCCACGGCGGCAAAGGACACCTGGTCCTCCCGGGGAGCGGGGGCTGCCGCCGGGTGGCCGGACTCCTCCTCCAGCTGCCGGAGGATCTTTCTGGCCCGGGACACCACCGCCTCCGGCAGGCCCGCCAGCTTGGCCACCTCGATGCCGTAGCTGCGGTCCGCGCCGCCGGGGACGATCTTCCGCAGGAACACGATCTCCTCCCCCCGGGTGCGGACGGCGATGTTATAGTTCTTCACGCCGGGAAGGGTCCCCTCCATGGCGGTCAGCTCGTGATAGTGGGTGGCAAACAGGGTCTTGGCCCCCAGGCGCTTGGGGTCGGCGCAGTATTCCAGCACCGCCCGGGCGATGCTCATGCCGTCGAAGGTGGAGGTGCCCCGGCCGATCTCGTCCAGGATCAGCAGGCTGTCGGCGGTGGCGGTGCGCAGAATGTCGCTGACCTCCGTCATCTCCACCATAAAGGTGGACTGTCCCGCCGACAGGTCGTCGGAGGCCCCGATGCGGGTGAAGATCCGGTCCACGATGCCAAGCCTTGCGGCCTTGGCCGGGACAAAGGACCCGATCTGGGCCATGAGCACCATCAGCGCCACCTGGCGCATATAGGTGGACTTGCCCGCCATGTTGGGGCCGGTGATGATGGACACCCGGTCCTCGCTGCGGCCCATATAGGTGTCGTTGGGCACAAACAGGGCGTCAGGCCGCATGGCCTCCACCACCGGGTGGCGTCCCTGGTGGATTTCGATGACCCCGGACTCGTCCACCGCCGGGCAGCAGTAGTTGTTCTTCACTGCCACCGCGGCCAGGGAGCACAGGCAGTCCGCCTCCGCCACGGCGGCGGCCGTGGCCTGGATCCGGGCCACATGGCCGCTCAGCTCCTGCCGCAGGCGGGTGAACAGCTCATATTCCAGGGCCGACACCCGGTCCGAGGCGGACAGAATGTCGTGCTCCAGGTCCTTCAGCTCCTGGGTAATATAGCGCTCGCCGTTGACCAGGGTCTGCTTGCGGATATAGGTATCCGGCACCTGGTCCTTGAAGGAGTTGGACACCTCGATGTAGTATCCGAATACCTTGTTGTATCCGATCTTCAGGGTGCGGATGCCGGTTTTCTCCTTTTCGGCGGCCTCCATGGAGGCGATGACGCCCTTGCCGCCATGGAGGATGCTCCGCAGGCGGTCCACCTCCGGGTCGAAGCCCTCCCGGATGAACTCCCCCTCCCGGACGGAGAAGGGGGGATCGTCGCACAGGGTGCGGCCGATGAGGTCCGTCAGGTCCTCCAGGGGGTCCAGCTGGGCCAGCTCCCCCAGGCGGCCCCGGTCAAAGGCCGACAGCAGCTCCTTTACATGGGGAAGCCGCGCCATGGCGTTTTTCAGGGATACCACGTCCCGGCCCCCGGCGGTGCCGTATACAATGCGGCCCACCAGCCGCTCCATGTCGCCGATGCCGGACAGGGCCAGGGCCAGCTCCTCCCGGGTCATGGTGTGGTCCACCAGCTGGCCCACGGCGCCGCTGCGGCGGGTGATGGCCGTTACGGACAGCAGGGGCCGCTCCAGCCAGCTGCGGAGCATCCGCCCGCCCATGGGGGTCTTGGTCTTGTCCAGCACCCACAGGAGGCTGCCCTTTTTCTCCTTGCTGCGTAGGGTCTCCGTCAGCTCCAGATTCCGCCGGGCCGTCAGGTCCAGCTCCATAAACTGCCCCTGCTGATAATAGTCCAGGTCGTCCACATGGCGCAGGTCGGTTTTCTGCGTCTCGTGGAGATAGCCCAGCAGGGCTCCCAGCGACAGCGCCGCCGCGGGATTCCCCTTGGGCAGCCGGGCGGCGGCCTCGTCGCCGAACTGCTGCCGGACGGTCCTTTCCGCCTCCTGCAATTGAAAGCGTCCGGCGCTCAGCCGCTCCACATGGCAGTGGAGCTTATCCTGCATCAGACTCAGCAGCGGCCCGCAGTCGTAGGCCGCCTGGTTCACCACCGCCTCCGCCGGGGAAAACCGCCCCAGCTCGTTGAGCAGGTGCTCCGCCCGGTCCGGACCCTGGAAGGCGGTGACGTGGGTCTTGCCGGTGGAGATGTCGCACACGCTGAAGCCCGCGCAGGTGTCGTCCAGATACAGCCCCGCGCAGAAGTTGGAGCGTCCCTCCTCCAGGCAGGCCGCGTCAATGACCGTGCCGGGGGTCACCACCCGGATGATGTCCCGGTCCACCAGGCCCTTGGCCGTGGCAGGGTCCTCGGTCTGCTCGCAGATGGCCACCTTGTAGCCCTTGGCAATAAGCCGGGCAATATAGGCGTCCGAGGCGTGATAGGGGATGCCGCACATGGGGATCTTCTCCTCGAAGCTCTTGTTCTTGTCCTTATCCCGGGTGGTCAGGGTCAGGTCCAGCTCCTTGGACGCCTTCCGGGCGTCGTCGCCGAACATCTCGTAAAAATCTCCCAGCCGGAAAAACAGGATGGCGTCCTGATTCTGTTCCTTAATCTGCAGATACTGCTTCATCATGGGGGTCAGCTCTGCCATGGTTTCACCCGCGCTTTCTGCCGCATAGGCGGCTGATCTGTCGAATGGTGGTGGAAAACATTGTTGAAAAGTGCAAAACTTATTGTTCTATGGGGCATATGCCCGCTTCGCGGCGTTGGCCGTGGTATCTTATGCATCAAAAAGCCTCGCAGAGTTTGCCGCCCGCAGGCGGTAAATGAAATGCAATCATTTTCGGCCGGGGCGTGTACCTGGCCGAAAATACTTCTCGGTCTGCAAGTGTGGAATTGGTTCGCCCATGGCGGACCAATTATGCGCGCAGCAGACTGCGGGCCTTTTGTCCAAAAAGGGCAAGGCCCTTTTTGGGCAGTCTCGAAAAATGCGCCCCCGTGGGGCGCATTTTTATAACACCGGGTCATGTCCGCTGCTTTTCCCGCAGGGCCAGGGCGCGCCGGGCCACCACCGGGTCGGAGTCATAGTGGACGTATCCGCCCCGGACCCGCTGGATGGCGTCGTTGCCCTTTCCGGCCAGGACGATCACCGCCCCCTCCGGGGCCTCCAGAATGGCCTGCTCCACGGCCCGGGTGCGGTCTAACTGGATGGTGACCCGGGCGGGGCCGCCCTGGGCTGCCGCATGGGCCAGACGGCCCGCGATGTCGGCGGGATCGTCGAAATCCGGGTTATCGGTGGTGAAGAAGATCCGGTCGGCGTATTTGCCGCACATCTCGCCCATGCCCTGGATCCGCTGGGGGGAGCGGCCTCCGGCGATGCCGGTGACCACGGTGATGGGCGCGCCGGGATAGTCCCGCTTCAGGTCCGTCAGCAGGGCCTGGGAGCTGGCCCGGTTGTGCATGCAGTCCACCAGCACGTGGACGCCGCCGCCCTCGTACCGGTTCATGCGGCCGGGGACCTCCAGAGCGTCCAGGGCCGCGGCCATCTGCTCATGTTCCGCCCCCAGCATACGCCCCACGCCGATGGCGGCCAGGGCGTTTTCGATGTTGAAATCCCCGTCCATGGCCAGGTGATAGGGGTGCAGGGCCTCACTGCCCCGCTCCTGGACGAAAAAGCGGAAGCCGTGGGTCAGTTTCTCCACCTGCCGGACGGTCAGATCGCAGTCGTCCCGGTCCATGCCCACCAGCATCACCTCCCGACAGCACCGCCGGGCGGTGTCATACACCCGGTCAAACTGGGCCGTCTCCCGGCAGATCACGGCCCGGCCGCTGTTTTCCAGCAGTTGGAGCTTGCATTGCAGATACTCCTCCATGGAGGCGTGCTCCTTGGGGGAGATGTGGTCCTCACTGAAGTTCAGGAACACCCCGATGTCGAAGTGCTCGCCATAGACCCGCTCCACCTGATACGCCTGGCTGGATACCTCGGCGGTCATATACGGCAGGCCGTGATCCCGGGCCTGGGCAAACAGCCACTGCAGGTCCAGGGACTCCGGCGTGGTCAGATGGGTGTCCACGTCCGGGCCTCCGCAGTAGCGTCCGGCGGAGGAGCTGAGGCCCATGGTCCGGCCCGCCAGGGCGTTGGTGACGGCCTGGATCATATAGGAGGTGGTGGTTTTCCCCTTGGTGCCGGTGACGCCGATAAGGGTCAGGCTGTCGGAGGGATTGTCGTAAAACCACCGGGCCGCCAGGCTCTGGGCCTTGCGGACGTCGGTGACCCGGATGCAGGGGATGTCCACCCCGGGAAAGTCCGTCTCCGCCAGGGCGCAGACGGCTCCCTGCCGCCGGGCCATGGCCAGATACTCCGGCTTGAAGCCGTAGCCCTTGCAGATAAAGAGGTCGCCGTCCCGGGCCCGGCGGGAATCGTTGCAGATACCGGTGACGGCCGCGTCCCGGGCCGCCGGGGCCGCCAGCAGATCGTACTGCCGGAGCAGGTCCTCCAGATTGCGGGTTTGTTTCATAGGTGTTCCTTCTTTCGGGGGGCTTATTTCATATTGAGCTTCCAATCGGAAATGCCGTAAAACGGGTTGGAGGCGGTGGGGGTGATGGGGGAGGACGCCGCACCGGCGGGCAGGAGCACGGAATAGCTCTTGAAGCACACCGGCACCATGGGGGCCTGGTCCAGGAGCTTTTCGCACAGGGCCGTCATGGCGGCGGACCGCTCCCCGGCCTCGGCGGCGCACAGGGCCGCCAGCAGGGCGTCCGTCTCGGGGTCTGTGAAGCCGCCGTAGTTCATGGCGGCATAGCTTTGCAGCAGGGGACGCAGATCCCAGTCGGCGGTGAGCTTCACCTGGCACAGGCACAGGTCGAAGTCCCCCTGCTCCAGGGCCTGGACATACTCGTCATAGGGCAGTGAGCGCACGGTGACCTGCAGATCGTACCGGGACAGCCCCGCCGCGATGGTCTGGGCGGTGGACACCCGGAAGCTGCTCTCCTGGTTCACCAGCAGGGTCAGGCTCCGGGTCTTGCCGGTGTTCAGCCCCGCCGCCTCCAGGGCGGAGGCATAGCCATCCTGGGAATAGGCGGTCTCCAGGTCCTTGGGATACAGGCCGCTGGCCGGAGACACCGGGAACTGGGCCGCCAGACCGTGGCCCAGCAGATAGGCGCTGACACAGCTGGCCCGGTCCACACCCAGGGTCACGGCCCGGCGGACGGCGGGGTCGTCAAAGGGGGCCCGGCGGGTGTTCAGGCACAGATACTGCATAATGGTGGTGGCGGCGTCGGTATAGTCGCCGCTTCCGTATACGCTGGAGTCATCCGCCCCGGTCAGGTCGCAGAACAGAAGCTGGACCTCCCGGGCATAGAAGGCGTAGGACACGGAGTCCGTATCCTTGCAGGCGGTCAGCTCGATGCGCTCTAAGGGCAGGGACTTCCCCTGCCACCAGGAGGCGTTTTGGGCCAGATGGGCGCCGCCCTCGCCGCTGTAGGCGTAGGGCCCGGTGCCGGTGGGGAAGGTACTGCTCTCGGTGCCGGACTTCACAATGGGGATGTCCAGCCGGGAGACGAAGCTCCGGTTGTCGCCGGTGAGGGTGATGCGCACTGCCCCGCCGCTGGCCCGGATGTCCGACACCTCCGCCAGCCGCCCGCTGTAGCGGGCGGAGGACTGGGCCCGGCGCAGGCTGTTCACCACGTCCTGGGCGGTAACGGCACTGCCGTCGCTGAAGGTGACGCCGCTTCGCAGGGTGATGGTGTAGGTATACCGGGCGGCGTCGTAGGTATAGGACTCCGCCAGGGCGGGCTGGGCCTCAAATTGCCCGTCCAGGGCGAACAGCCCCTCATACACCAGGGCCCCCAGGGTCTGCATGGCCCCGTCGGAGCAGGTGATGGGGTCCGCCGTCTCCCCCTTGAGATAGGGCAGGGCGAAGGAGGTGAGCTTCACGTCCTGCTTCTTCTGCTCCACGTTGTAATAGTCCGTCAGGGTGCCGAAAATGTCTTCCGGGTCAGCTGTCGACCAGTCGCACCCGGTCAGCGCCGTCAGGCACAGGGCCAGAAGCGCCGCGAATATGCGCTTTTTCATGGGATACCTCGATTTCACAGGCAGATCATGGCGATCTGAGCGCCCCGGGCCTGGCCCATCCGCCGGTGGGACCAGTACAGCTCCGGATGGCAGGCGGTGCAGTCCGGGGACACGTCGATTTGCCGCACCCCGGCCTTTTCCAGCCACCGGGCGTTGACGCCCTTCAGGTCCACGTGCCACTTGGGCCCCCGGCGGGTGATATACGGCTCCGCCTCCGCCCCCAGGGCGGCCTCCAGAGCCTGGGGCACGTCTGCGTCCGTTTCAAAGCAGCAGAGGCCGATGGCCGCCCCGATGGCGGCCCGCAGGTCCCCTGGGTCCGTGCCGAACAGCTCCTGCATCCGGCGGACGGTTTTGTATGCGATGCCACAGGCGGCGCCCCGCCAGCCGGCATGGGCCGCGCCCACGGCCTCGTGCACCGGGTCGTGAAGCAGGATGATGCCGCAGTCGGCGGAGAACACCACCAGGGGGATCCCCGGGGTGTCCGTGACCATGGCGTCCACGCTGGTATAGTCCCGGTCCCGGAACAGGCCCTTGCCGCAGTCCTCCGCCGTCACATGGCGGACGTTGTTCTCATGGACCTGCTTGCTCAGCACCGCCCGGTGCTCATCCACCCCCAGGGCGGCGCAGAACCGGCGGTAATTTTCCCGGACCCGGTCCATGTCGTCCCCCCGGCCCACGCCCAGGTTCAGGGAGTCCCAGGGGGCGGGGCTGACGCCGCCGATGCGGGTGGAGAACCCGTGGCGCACGCCGGACAGGACGGTGCTGGTCTTGATAAACAGGCCGTTTTCCTCATGGGCCAGAAAGGACATGGGCAAACCCTCCGTTACGCGTTCCTGCCGCAGCAGTTCTTATACTTCTTGCCGGAGCCGCAGGGGCAGGGCTCGTTGCGGCCGATCTTCTTGACCTTCCGGGGCTGCTTTTTCACGGTGCCGTCGCCGCCCACGCTTTCGGAGGTGGCGTTGGCCACCCGCTCCCGCTTGACCTCCTCGTTCTTCTTCAGCCGCACGGAATACAGCCGCCGGACCGTCTCGTCCTGGATGGCGGCGATCATCTCCTCGAACATCTCCAGGGATTCCTTCTTATAGGCGATGATGGGGTCGGTCTGGGCATAGGCCCGCAGGCGGATGCCCTGGCGCAGGTCGCTCATGGCGTCGATGTGCTCCATCCAGTATTCATCCACCACGCGAAGCAGGACCACGCGCTCCACCTCCCGCATCACCGGGGCGGTGAACTCGTCCTCCTTCTGCTGATAGTAGCCGGCGGCGGCCTGGGTGAAGGCGTCGGTAACGGCCTGGGCGTCCATGGCGTCCAGCTGTTCCTGGGAGAAGCGCACGGCGTACTTGGGGAAGTACAGGCCCTCCACCTGCCGCAGAAGCTCCTGGCAGGAGGTCATGTCCAGATGCTGGATGCCGCTGAAGGCATTCTGCACCAGGTGGGTGATGGAGGTGTTCATCATGTTCATGATGACGTCCTTCACGTCCATGCCCTCCAGCACCTGGCGGCGCTGGCCATAGATGATCTCCCGCTGCTTGTTCATCACGTCGTCGTATTCCAGCACGGACTTTCGGGCCTGGAAGTTCCGGGACTCCACGGTGGTCTGGGCCTGCTGGATGGAGCGGGTGAGCATCTTGCTCTCGATGGGCATATCCTCGTCGATGTTCATGCGCTCCATGGCGGCCTGGACCCGTTCGCCGCCGAACAGGCGCATCAGGTCATCCTCCAGGCTCAGGTAGAAGCGGGACGCGCCGGGGTCGCCCTGACGGCCTGCACGGCCGCGCAGCTGGTTATCAATGCGGCGGCTCTCGTGCCGCTCCGTACCGATGATGAACAGACCACCGGCCTTGCGCACTTCCTCTGCCTCGGCGCTGATGGCCGGCTTGTACTGGGCATACAGCTCCTCAAACCGTTTCCGCACCGCCAGGATCTTTTCATCGTTGGTGTCGCCGTGGCCGTCGGCCTCAGTCAGCAGGAGCTCCACCGCATTCGGGTCGGCATCCTGCGGCTTTTCGGGGTCGAGCAGGTTCTCACAGAAGTGTTCCCTGCGCATCTGGGCCTTGGCCATGAACTCGGCGTTGCCGCCCAGCATGATATCGGTACCACGGCCTGCCATGTTGGTGGCAATGGTGATGGCACCCTTTTTGCCGGCCTGCGCCACGATCTCAGCCTCGCGCTCGTGGTTCTTGGCGTTCAGGACATTGAAATCGCGGGTGTACTTCTGCAGCATTTTGGCCAGCGTCTCGCTCTTTTCCACGCTGACGGTACCCACCAGAACCGGCTGGCCGTTCTTGTGGCATTCCAGCACCTGCTCGATAACAGCCTTGTACTTGCCGTTGACGGTCTTGTAGACCGCGTCCGGGTAATCCTTGCGGATGTTGGGGCGGTTGGTGGGCACGGTGACAATGTTCAGGCCGTAGATCTCGGTGAACTCGGTGGCTTCCGTCTTGGCGGTACCGGTCATACCGGACAGCTTCTTGTACATGCGGAAGTAGTTCTGGAAGGTGATGGTCGCCAGCGTCTTGCTCTCGGCGGCGATCTTCACGCCCTCCTTGGCCTCAATGGCCTGATGCAGGCCCTCGTTGTAGCGGCGGCCGATCATCAGGCGGCCGGTGAACTCGTCCACAATGATGACCTCGCCGTTCTTCACGACATAGTCGATATCCTTCTGCATCACGCCGTAAGCCTTGATGGCCTGATCGATGTGGTGGGCCAGGGTCATGTTCTCTGCGGCGGCCAGGTTCTCGACCTTAAAGTATTCCTCGGCCTTCTGGATGCCCTTTGCGGTCAGGGTGCAGGTCTTGTGCTTTTCGTCCACGACATAATCGCCGTCGGTCTGCTCATCGGCCTCCACCTTATCTTCCAGCTCGACCACCACGCTCTTGTGCAGGGTGCGGACGAAGCGGTCCACCTGAGTGTACAGGCTGGAGGAATCCTCGCCCTTGCCGGAGATGATCAGAGGGGTGCGGGCCTCATCGATCAGGATGGAGTCCACCTCATCGACGATGGCAAAGGCGTGGCCGCGCTGCACCATGTTGTCCTTATAGGTCACCATGTTGTCACGCAGGTAGTCGAAGCCGTACTCATTGTTGGTTCCGTAGGTGATATCGGCGTTGTAGGCGCGGCGGCGGGCATCGCCATCAATGCCCTGCACGATCAGGCCGACATTCAGGCCCAGCCAGCGGTAGAGCTTGCCCATCCACTCGCTGTCGCGCTTGGCCAGGTAATCGTTGACGGTGACGATGTGCACGCCCTCGCCGGTCAGGGCGTTCAGGTAGGCGGGCAGGGTGGCCACCAGGGTCTTGCCTTCACCGGTCTGCATCTCGGCAATGGAGCCGCGGTGCAGGGCAATGCCGCCCATGATCTGCACAGGGAAGTGCTTCATGCCCAGCACGCGCCAGGCAGCTTCGCGGCAGACAGCAAAGGCATCGGGCAGGATATCATCCAGCGTCTCGCCGTTTGCCAGCCGCTCTTTCAGGGCCGGGGTCTGCGCCTGCAGCTCGGCATCGGACATCGGCTGATACTTTGTTTCCAGTGCCAGCACCTTTTTGGTAATGGGATTGATCTTTTTCAGCTCCCGGTCAGAGAAGCTGCCAAAGAGTTTTTCAGCAAGGGACATTGTTACACCTCATCTATCAAAAATCGGGGCGGCAGGCCGCCCAACAGCGGAAAAACCACATACTGTTTATATGATACACCAAAGCTGAAAACCCGTCAAACCCGATGGGTGGATTTTATCCGTTTTTTGGGTGAACTTTCTGTTAATTTAGAAAAAACGACCCTCTCCGTCATTGCTGTGCCATGCCGCTTGCCGTGTTGCGGCGCGCGGCGGCGTGACAGAGAGGGTCATTCTTATACCAATGTCGCCCCCGGGCGGGGAACGTGCTCCGTCAGCAGGGTGTGCAGCTGTTCCGGCAGGGCGTAGAAATTGCCGTTGGTATATTCCCATGCCCCGACCGCAGCGAGAGCCGCCAGCAGAGCCAGCACCAACAGCGTCATGCACACCCGGCGCAGGGGATGCCGCTTGGGTTGGGGGCCGGGCAGAGCATCCTTTTTCGCAGCCCTGCGGGCAGGCAGGAAGCCTGTCCCCTCAGCCTGAGGCTTGTTTGCCGCCGTGCGCCGGATGATATCCAGCAGCCAGAGGGCAGGGTTCTCCCCCGCCGGGACGGTGCGCAGAAAGCAGCCCTTCCTGCAGCTGAGCACCAGCACACAATCATTTTCCCGCTCGGCACAGGCGGCGGAGAGATCTGCCCCCACCACGCGGCGGGCAGCCTGAGCCCGGGCCAGCGCCTGCCGGAGCGGGTTGGTGCAGTCTTTGGGCAGGCGGGCACGCTTTTCGATCAGTGGGCCGGTCTTGGGGTTGGCATAGCTCACCGCGCCAAAATCAAAGACCTTCTCGGCTCCGGGCAGGTTCTCGAGCCGGGCTTCCAGCAGGGCACCGGCGGCAGCATCCGCACAGATGAGCAGCTTATCGTGCCGTTCCAGCGCCTCCACCACGGCGGCAGGCAGAGTGGTCTCCCCTGCTCCGTACAGGTCTGCCGAAAACGCCTGCCGCAGGGCCTGCGCGGCCTTTTTCAGCCCGGAAGGGCTCTGCGCCTGCAGGGCCACCAGCGTTTCCGCGCCCCGGCTCTTCCACTGGGCCGCGGCCCGCCACTGGGGCGGAAAGTTTTCCACCGTTTTGCCCACCGCTGTGGACTGCGCACCAAACAGCCGCAGCACACACCCGGTCTCCTGTTGCTGTGTCAACCTGCATTCCCCCTGCCTTTCAGTGGCCCAGGAACACCTTGTTCAGCTTGTCCAGCGCTTCGGCGCTGTGCTGTGCGTCCCGGGCAAGGGGCTCTGTGCCTGCGGGAACTTTTCCCTGTGCCAGCCGCAGGGCCAGCTCCAGGGCGGCCTGCGCGGCACGGGCACGCACCAGCGCACGGTCGGGCCGGGAGACGGACAGCTTTTTCAGATACACCGTCTCCCCCCGGGCCGCGCCCAGATACACCGTGCCCACCGGGCGGAGGGCATCTCCACCGGTCGGCCCGGCCACACCGGTCACGCTGATGCCGATCTCAGCACCGGCGGCCTGTGCGGCCCCCAGAGCCATCTGGGCGGCCACAGGGGCCGACACCACATTGTACTTTGCAATGACATCCGGTTCCACGCCCACCAGCCTGGCCTTGGCGGCCTCCCAATAGGTCACAAAGCCGTAGCCGAACACTTCACTGGAGCCCGGCACCGAGGTGATGCGCTGTGCGATCAGCCCGCCGGTGCAGCTCTCGGCGGTGGAGAGGGTGAGCCCCTTTTCCTTTAAGGTGCGCACCAGTGTCTCCTCCAGCCCGGCCACATCCTCATCATACACCGCGTCGCCCAGCAGATCATAGAACTTTTTGGCATATTCCCGGCACATTTTTTCGCCTTCCGCATCGGAAGCAGCCCGGGCGGTGATACGGATCTCGCACTCACCGGTCTTACAGTAGATGGCAGCAGTCGGGTTGGCGTTTTCCAGCAGATCACGCACCTGATATTCCAGGCTGCTCTCGCCGCCCAGCACCCGCAGGGTGACAGAGTGCAGGGTGCAGTTCTGGCGCTTCATCAGCAGGGGGCGGACGCTCTCGTTCCACATGGCTTTCATCTCGCTGGGCACGCCCGGCATCAGGACAGCACAGCGGCCCTCCTGCTCAAACCAAGCACCGGGGGCAGTGCCGTGGTGGTTGATGATCTTATGCCCCTTTACGGGCACCATGGCCTGCTTGCGGTTGTTGGGGGTGGTCACCCGGCCGGAGCGGGCAAAATAACCGGTGATCTTCTCCCACTCGCTCTCGTCAAAGACCAGCGTATCGCCATAGCAGGCGGCAACGGTCTCCTTGGTCAGGTCGTCTGCCGTGGGGCCCAGACCGCCGGTGAACACCAGCAGGTCACAGCGGCTTTTTGCTTCATTGACGAAATCCGCCAGCCGTCCCTGATTGTCGCCGATGGTGCTCTCCCGCTGAACCGTAATGCCCAGCTCAGCGAGCTCCCGGCTCAGGTACTGGGCGTTGGTGTTGAGGATGTTGCCGAGCAGCAGCTCGGTGCCCACACTGATGATCTCCGCTGTCATGCCACTCACCCCTCAAACTCGATCTCGTCCGTAATGCGGATGCGGATCCGCTCGGTGTTCTCGGCAGCTTCGGCCTCCAGCTCTGCCAGACCGGGCATGGCGGCTTCGGCCTCCAGGATCTCCGCCAGCTCGGGGCGGATTTTCGGGTGCGGCGGGGTGAAGATGGTGCAGCAGTCCTCATAGGGCAGGATGCTGGTCTCGTAGGTACCAATGTGGCGGGAGGTCTCGATGATCTCGGTCTTGTCCATGCCGATCAGCGGGCGCAGGATGGGCAGATCCTGGGCGGCATCGGTGCACTGCAGGGCCTTGACGGTCTGGCTTGCCACCTGAGCCAGACTCTCGCCGGTGATGAGGGCCTCGCAGCCCTGTCTGGTGGCAATACGATTGGCAATGCGCATCATGCTGCGGCGCATCAGCACCGTGAACAGCACATCGGGGGCATTGTCCCGGATATACTCCTGCGGCTTGGTGTAGGGCACCACAAACAGGTTGGAGCTGCCGGTATAAGGGGTGATCTTCTGGGCCAGAGCTTTAACTTTCAGTTTTGCGCGTTCAGAAGTATACGGAGGGGACGCGAAATGGATGTGATCCAGGGCCAGACCGCGCTTTGCCATCCGGTAAGCAGCCACCGGGCTGTCGATGCCGCCGGAGAGCATATTCAGGGCACGGCCGGAGGTACCCACGGGCAGGCCGCCCTCTCCGGGTATTTTCGGGCCATGAATATACGCACCGTAATCCCGGATCTCCACAATGACCTTGAACTGGGGGTTCTTCACATCCACCCGCAGGTAGTTATGCAGCCCCAGCAGATAAGCGCCCAGCTCCCGCATCAACTCAGGGCTGGTCATGGGGTAGGTCTTATCCGAACGGCGGGCCTCCACCTTGAAGGTCTTGATGCCGTGCAGGCTGTCACCCAGATACTCCTCCGCAGTCCGGCAGATGGTGTCAAAGTCCTTTTCGCAGACCACGGCACGGCTCAGCGCCGCCAGACCGAACACAGTGCGCACCCGATCAAAGGCCAGATCCATGTCCACGTCTTCTTCCTCGGGCTCCATATAAAAGGTAGACTGGGTGCAGTACACCTTGAACTTGCCCACGGTCTTGAGCCGGTAGCGCAGGA
>ERZ773186.2105-NODE-2105-length-15413-cov-2.885206_pt1 | contig 15413 bp, 13 predicted proteins | sample MGYA00581000_ERZ773186 | MGnify/ENA primary metagenome ERZ773186 (study PRJEB29015, sample SAMEA2737752) | human gut metagenome | biome: human gut; feature: human-associated habitat; material: faeces | place: China | collected 2012 ...
TCGCACGACCTCCCACATATCAATCACGGTATAGCCCTCGGTGGGAACGCCCGCCGCGGCGAGTTCGCCGCGCAGCAGCTCCTCATCGGCAGGCAACGCTTTCCACGCCAGACCACAGCCGGCAGCGACCTCCCCGGGCACGGGAATCGTTCGCCCGGGAAGGCCGCGCTCGATGCACAGGGACTCGCAGCCCATGGCGGCAGCCGTGGTGGGAAACGTGATGACAAGCGCTGGGCGCTTCTCCCTCATGGCAACTCCAACCAATACGCTACGGGCGCACGACGCGCACGGCCTGTTCCATCTTCTCCACGATCACATACATGTTCGTGACCTCGCCCACGGCAAGCTGGTCCTTAATGCCATAGTGGTCGAGGCAGGTGCCACAGGTGAGGATTTCGACGCCCTGCTCAGCCAGCCCCTTCAGGTCGTCGAGTACCGGCGAGCCCTCGACGGTGAGCTTGGCGCCGCCGTTGTAGAACAGCATGGTCGCGGGCAGCTCCTCCTGCTGCGTCACGGCAAAGATGAAGGCCTTCATGAGCTTGTGGCCCAGCTCGTCGTCGCCGCGGCCCATGCAGTCGGTGTAGACGGAAATGACGAGCTTGCCCTTGCCGGCGCTGGCATCACAGAAGGCAGCGCCATCTTGCTCGGGATCGGCAACGGCAACGGCGCCAGAGGTCGCCACGGTCACGTGCCACTCGGCGTCAGAAACCTTCTCGACCGAGGCCGTGCAGCCTTTCTCCTGCGCCATCTTGGAGATGTTCTTGACGGCGGTCTCGTTGTCGACCGAGGTCACCACAGCGCCCTCGCCATCAAGCTGCTTCAGAGCTTTGAGCGTCTTGACGACGGGCAGCGGGCAGGCATCGCCCATGGTATTAACTTCAATTTTGGTAGACATAGTTTTTCCTTTCAAAAGGGACCGCCCAGAACAACGGACGGTCGCATAAACGGTTTTCCTTAATGAACAACACGAACGGCAGGACCGCCCGGCACCGCCTCGCATACGCGACCGATAACGGCAGCGATGCGATCCTCAGCATGCAGACGGTGCGCGAGCTCATCCACATCGGCAGCAGGCGCCGCGATGAGCAAACCACCCGAGGTCTGCGGATCGTACAGCGCATCTAACATACCCGGCTCCAGGTCCTCGTCGGCAGCCACACGCGGGCCAAAGAAGTCCTGGTTGCGGTAGGAACCCGCGGGGATAATGCCCAGACGTGCCATGTCGAGCACCTGATCAAAGAGCGGCGCCGCCCCCGACGTAAGCTCGATCTGCACACCCGAGCCCTCGGCCATCTCGCACGCGTGCCCGATCAAGCCAAAACCCGTGACATCGGTGCAGCCGTGAAGCTCAAGTCCCTCGGCCAGACGAATCGGCGCCTCGTTGAGGGTGCGCATCGAGTCAAACATGGCTGCGGCCTCGTCCTGCTCGATGAGCTCGCCCTTAATGGCCGTGGTGATGATGCCCGAGCCGACCGCCTTGGTCAGCAGCAGAACATCGCCCACGTGCGCGCCGCTGTTGGCGAGCATGCGGTCGAGCGCGACAAAGCCGCTCACGGACAGGCCATACTTGGGCTCGTCGTCGTTGATGGTATGACCGCCCGCGATGGAGCAGCCGGCCTCGACGCACTTGTCGGCGCCACCCGCCAGAATCTGCCCGGCAACCTCAACGCCCAGGCAATTGGGAATGCACAGCAAGTTCATGGCATGGCTCGGCCGCCCGCCCATGGCGTAGATGTCCGACAGCGAGTTGGCCGCGGCGATCTGGCCGAACAGATAGGGATCGTCGACCATCGGCGGGAAGAAGTCGATGGACTGCACGAGACCCAAGTTCTCGCCAACGCGGAAAACGCTCGCATCGTCGGAGGTATCGAACCCCACGAGCAGGTTGTCGTTATGCACATTGGGTAAGTCGCCCAGGACCTGGGCGAGGGCTCCGGGAGCCAACTTAGCGGCTCAACCGCTCGCGGCAGTCATAGACGTGAGCTTAATCTGATCGTCAGCCATCGATACCTCCTCTCATCGGTCAATCATTTTCTCCCAGTATACGCATGAATGCGAGCCTGCAGCGGATGCATTAATTGAGCGCCTGTGCGCGAATCGCCGCACCGATGGCACCGGCAAAGCGGGCCTGGGGCGAGGTGGTGACCGGCGACCCCAGCAGCGCTGCCAGCCGCTCCACCACGAAGGCGTTCTCGCACAGGCCACCGGTCAGGTAGTACGGGGCGCCCGCGGCCTGCCCGGCCATGGTCGCCACGCGCGAGACCACGCTATCGATCACGCCACGCGCAATGTTCTCGCGCGGCTCACCGCGACCGATCAGGCTGATAACCTCGCTTTCGGCAAACACCGTGCACATGCTGCTGATCTTGGTAGGCTCGCCGGTGCGGGCGAGGTCTGCCATCTGCTGCTGGGAAATGCCTAGGCGGTCGGCCATGATCTCCAAAAAGCGCCCCGTGCCGGCGGCGCACTTGTCGTTCATGGCAAACTTGGCCACGCGGCCACTTTTAAGCTGAATGACCTTGGTGTCCTGGCCGCCCACGTCAATCACCGTGCCGTGATCGCCAAACAGGTGCACGGCACCGGTACCGTGGCAGGTAATCTCGGTCACGACCTTATGCGCATAGGGCACGGCGACACGGCCGTAGCCAGTCGCGACCACGCGAGCATCGTCGCCCGCCACGTCATAGCCGGCTGCGGCGAGCTCACCGCGCAGACGCTCGGCCGCATCGACCGAGGAGAACCCGGTTGGCTGCACGCACGTCCACGTCACCGAACCCGCGCCATCGACCACAGCAGCCTTAGCCGCCGTAGACCCGATATCGATCCCGATCCCTATCATGGCTCTCTCCTAATCCAAACATCAAAGACAGCGGCGCATTCAGGCGCCTTAGCTCTAGGTTTCTCAGGTGCCGGAGGTTGCCCCGAAAGAGGAGCGCAGCGTACTTTGGTACGCAAGCGACGGTTTGAGGGGCAAGATCCGGTGCCTGAGGAAGCTAGAGGGTCTCGATGAAGGCAGCGATGCGGGTCTCAATCTGGCCCATGTCGCCGTTGCTGTAGTCGGTCTCGATCTTCATATACGGAATACCCGCACCCTCGACGGCCTCCTGCATGCGTGCACTCTCCACGTTAAAGGTGTGGCACGCCTGGAGCACGCTCTCCACTACGCCATCGACGTGATACTTCTCGCACATGGCCAGCGTGTTCTCCATACGACCGTCGTTGGGCGTCATAACCGAGCAGTTGATATCCAGGTAGCGGTCGGCGATCGCACGCAGGATGTCGGGCGCATCCGGGTCGACCATCATGGCCGCCGTGCGCTCACCCGAGCAGTCATCCATACACACGACCACGCCGCCGTTGGACTCGATGGTGCGACCGATCTTGTTGATCACGCCGCCCACGGGGCAGCCGGTGATCAGGATGCGCTTGGCATCCGCCGCAACCGGGCGCTCGCCCGCGTCGTAGGCCTCGCGCAGCTTGGCAACCTTTTGCTCCAGTTGCTGCGTATAGGCCTCGATATCAAAGCTGAACGTACCAGCGAACATGGTGCTCATCAGGTCGACGCCGCTCATGGCCGCCGGCTGGTTGGCCTGCAGCGCAAACATCTCGAGCTGAGCCGCACGCAAACGGTTGCGACGACGGACGGCAGCGCGCAGGTCATCGTCGGTAATCGTGATGCCGTAGAAGCCCTCGAGTTCCTCCTTGAGCAGGCGGCACTCCTCGTACCAGCCCTCGCGCTCGTAGGCGCGGTCGCGACCCTGCGGAAGATGCAGAATGTGCGTGCGCTTAAGCTCGTTTAAGAGCTCGTACATCTTCTTCTTGCCGTCGCAGGTGGTCTCACCGATGATCATGTCGCTAAAGTACGTAAACGGGCACTTTTGCGAGTAGGCAAAGCCGTACGTCGATTTGATGAGCGGACACAGATTTGCCGGCAGCACTTTCTCGGCCTCGGGGATCACCTCATCGGACGTACCGCACAGAGCGACACTTGCGGCCCCCGCGGCATCGATAATCTCGAGCGGCGTATAGCTGCACAAAAAGCCGACCAGGCGATTGCCCGCCTGCTTATAATCCTTAACGCGAATAAACGCGGCCTTGCGCTGCTCGTTGAACTCCTCAAACGTGCTGGGCAACGGCTGCTCAATATTTTCCGACATATAACTCCTAAACCTTTTAACCAACCAAGGAAGCGGCTTTCCCAGGTGCCCGAGGTTGCCGTGAAAGAGGCGCGCCGCGTACTTTCGCACGCAAGCGACGGTTTGAACGGCAAAATCGGGTGCCTGGGAAAGCCGCCGGGACGGATAGCCCTAAATGGTTTCCAAGAAGGCCTCGATCCTGGTTTGCAGTTGGCCTGCATCCTCACCGGCGTAGTCGGTCGTGATGTGCATAAACGGAATGCCAGCTTCCTCGGCGGCCTTCTCCACGGCAAACGACTCCATCTCATAGAGCGTGCAGAACTGCAGGGCCACGTCGACGATGCCGTCGGCATGCAGGTCCTTGGCCATCTGGACAATGTCCTTCATACGCTGGTCGTTGGGCGTAAAGACGGCGCAGTTGATCTTAAAGTAGCGCTCGGCGATGGCATCGAGCATCTCGTCCACCGTCTCACCGGACTCGTCGACCAGGTCCTTGTAGTAGCGCGAGCCCGTGCAGGACTCCTCGCCTACCACAACGCCGCCGGCTTTCTCGATAAGGTTGAACAGCTTCCAGTTGGGCACGGCCATGGGCGTGCCGGTGTACAGAATGCGCTTGGTCCCCTTGGGCGCCACGCCCTCGCCGGCCTCGACACGCTGCTCGCACTCAGCCGCCATATCGTTAATGGCTCCGGTCAGACGTGGCGTGTCGTCCATAAAGGCGGCCTGAACGGTCAGCAGGCTGTCAAGACCGCTGATGGGCGCAGGGTCGGCAGCGCGCGTGGCAGCGAGGCGCTGCAGGGCGCGACGCTTCTCATTGACGGCGTGGATGGCGGCCTTCAGACGCTCAGGCGTAATCGTGACGCCGCACTCTTCCTCGATCTTGGCGGCGAGCTTCTTGACCTCGGCCTTCCAGGTCACGAGCGTTGACTCGTCGTGTACGTTGGGAATATCCATGACGTACATGTTCTTTTGCGTGGCAAAAAACTCGTAGGCTTTCTTCTTGCCATCGCAGGTGTTCTCGCCTACCACCAAGTCACTCGACTCAATGTAGGGGCAGACCTCGCCCAGCTTAAAGCCGGCAAAGCTCTTGATAAGCGGGCAGGTGTTGCGCGGCAGATGCTCCTCGACCTTATCCGTTGCCCAATCGGCGCCCGAGCACAGACCAACGGGAATGCCGTCACAGGCAAGCACGATCTCCTCGGGCACGTACACGCAGAACGAGCCCACGATCTTGGTGGCCTCGCCGGCCTCCTTCTTGTCGAGCATCTCCTTAATACGGCCGCTGTGGATGTTGGTGGCCACAAAGTCCAGGTAGGACGTGGACTTGGGGCGATTGTTCTGCGTCAAGAACATATCGCCGTACATCTGGCCCACGGCGCCCAGCAGCATGTCGTGGTCGGCAAGATTCATGCCGAGGCTCTCCCACATCGGATGGAAATCGAATTCTTCAGCCATGACGGTTCCCCTCTCGAACCAAAAACGGATAACAGCGGTATCGGTGCACGACGGGCGGCGATTGCCCTGCCGTGCTCAAACCCGGAATTTTGGGGAACCTGCTTTGCGGTTGACTATTTAGTTGTGCGTCGTCTCTCCCGGAGCCGTGAACATACCTGCTCATATGCGGCTCCGAGCGATATATAGGGCACGCGCGGCAACGCGGCGAATGTATGTCGTCTGTGGCATGCGCGCACCCTCCTTTACAAGTTAAGGTCAACTATATCAACGGTCATCGACCATGCGAACACCGTTGACATTCGTACGACAGCATCGTGTGCCGTCGTTTAATAAATAATTATCTTGATTGATAGGAGTTTGTCATCCCTCATTCGGCGAACGGCAAGACGAAGCCGCCGAGGCCTATATCCCCGACGGCATTACCCGGCGCTATCGACAAACCAAATGAATCCTGCTCGCATCAAAATGCATGCGCAAGGTCTCGTCGGCCTGCGGAAGCTCGTCGAAAGCCACGCTCACCTTGTTGACCTTCCACTGCAGACGCGTGGGTGCATCGACACGTGGCACGTCCAACAGCACCAGCCGCTCAAAGCGCGAATCGCTCACCCGGGCCACGTGTAAGTCGTAGCTGTTACGACCCCGCTCGGCACGGTTGTCAACATGGAAGTAACTTGCGCGAATCCCCAGGTACGCCACATCATCAGGAACCTCGCGACCCACATTAAAGGTCATGCCCCAGTCGAGAGCCTCAACTTCTTCGTCGCCGATCTTGCACGCCCGGCTTGTGTTCTTGCAGCCCGTCAAGCGCAGCGCGGCCAAGGTTTGCGGCCGGCGGACCACATCTTCGACGGAGCCGATCTCCTCCACATGCCCGTTATGCATCACGCAAATGCGCTGGCACAGGCGACACGCTTCGTCGATATCGTGGCTCACGTAGAGCACGGTGCGGTTGCACACGTCGAACAGGTCGAGCATGTTCTGCTCGAGCGCGCTCTTAAGGTAGGCATCGAGCGCGCTCATGGGCTCGTCGAACATAAAAATGCCCGGGTGTGCCGCCACCATGCGCGCAAGCGCCACGCGCTGCTGCTGACCACCCGAGAGGCGTGCGGGATAGCGGTCGGCAAAATCGGACAGACCAAAAATGCCCAGATAGCGCTCGGCGAGCTTTTTGCGTGCAGCGACGTCACCCGCATCCTGTACGCCGGCGCACACGTTATCGGCCACCGTCATATTGGGAAACAGCTGATAGTTTTGGAACAGCAGGGCGCATTTACGCTCCTGGGGCGATAGGTTGATGCCCGCCGCCGAATCAAAAAAGGTCACGCCGTTGACGACGATCTTGCCCTCGTCGGGCGTCTCCACACCGGCAATGCAGCGTAGCGTACAGCTCTTGCCGCACCCCGAGGCGCCCAGCAGCGCCACGCGCTCCTCTCCAGCCTCAAGCTGCATATCGAGCGTAAACCCGGGATAGCGCTTTTTGATATCCAGAACGATCGACATGGCCTATCGACCTCCCTGCAGAGTGGCATCATCGCGCATGAGCTCGGCCAGCGCCTCGCGATCGATACGCAGGGCATCGCCGCCCACCGGGTCGAGCGAATCGTCCGTATCGGCGAGTTCTTTGGCCCGCTTGCGCTCCGCACGGGAAAGGCCCCGCTCGCGATACTTTTGCGAATGCGCGGTGTACATGTTGATAAACAGGATGACCAGGAAACTAAACGCAATCACGACGACAACCCAAAAGAGGGCAACTGGGATGTTGCCACCCATCCACTCAAAGTAGATAGCGATGGGGATGGTCTGCGTAATACCGGCATAGTTACCCGCAAAGAAGAGGGTGCAACCGAACTCACCCATCGCACGGGCAAAGGCGAGCACCGTACCGGCGGCGATCGAGGGCCAGCCGAGTGGCATCATAAGCTTGGCAAAGATACGGCGCTCGGACCACCCCAGGGTTCTCGCGGCGTCGAGCATCTGCGTGTCCAGGCTCTCAAAGGCGCCGAGCGCCGTGCGGTAGACCAGGGGAAACGACACCACCACGGCAGATATCACCGCCGCTGGCCAGGTAAAGACGATCGAGATGCCGTGCGCGATAAGCCACTGGCCAACCCCGGTCGAGCGGCCAAACAGCATGAGGAGCAGAAAGCCGCACACCGTGGGAGGCAGCACCATGGGGATGGTAAAGGCCGAGTCGAGCAGGCCCTTCACGCGGCTCGTCGTGCCCATAGTCTTCCATGCGGCAAACAGGCCCAGCGCAAAGGCAATCACCAGGGCAAGGCCACTCGTTTTGATAGACACCCAAAGCGGGCGATAGTCGATGCCGGTCAAAAAGGCGACAAGGGACGCCAAGGGCTCCTGTTCATCTTGCATCATAACAGATGATGCTACCACGATTTGAGCGCTATCAAGCCAACGCGCGCCGCCCTTGGCATCACCCGAGGCTGATGCGATGACCACATAGCGGTCCCCATTCGCACCGCGCTCATCAAAGGCATAGGTATACCCACCGACATTAAACGCCGCTTCCGTCGTGGCATACCAAGGAAGATCCATGTCTTCCAGCCGTGCGCCTCCCATGCAGTTTGCGCTGTCGAGTTCACAGACGAGAGCCTTGAGACCCGATGCGCACTCGTTGTCCTGCGGATCCAATCCGTACTTCTCGACCGCCTTGGGCGATACCCACACCACAACGCGATCGGCAGCAGGCGCCACTACAAGGTCCACGTCCTCGTCAACGGGAAACCGGTAGCCCTCAGGCTGGCCCTCCATGGCACGAGCGGTCCCCCTGGCCAACCGCTCAAAACCCTCGATCCCATAGGAAAGCCCATGAGCGGTCGCAGCAACCTGAGCCCCGTCCTCAGCTTCCCCAGCAAACGCAAATCCTGGCACCCAGCAAAGCGCGAAGGTCAAAGCACAGGCGACAAGCATGCGGAATCTATTAAGCACGAAAAGCTCCAAGAGAATACAAGGACGGAGTTAAACACAAAACGATGGAATTATCGCGCCAGGCCGCACTACGCGGAAAGCTCAAATCCGTACTTAGCCCAAATCTTCTGCGCCTTCTTGTTGGTCAGACAGAAGTCGATGAACGCCTTGGCCTCGTCGGCGTGCTCGGAGCTCTCGGCAACGGCGCCCGGATACACGATGGGCTTGTGCGAATCCTCGGGGCACACGAAGGCCTCCTCGATGCCGTCGTAGCGGAAGATGTCGGAGCTGTAGACAAAGCCGGCCACGCAGTCTCCCGTAGAGACGTAAGCTGCGGCGGTGCCGACCTTGTCGGCCAAAGCCACCTTGTCGGCGAGCTCGGGTGCATACTCACCGTCGTCGCCCTCGGTACCGGTGTAGAGCCCAACAGAAGCCAGCGCCTGGTTGGCATACTTGCCGGCGGGAACGGTCTTGGCGTCGCCGATGGCGATTTTGCCGTCCAGGCTCGCGACGTCGGCGATAGCCTCGACCTTGGTGTCGGAGCCCTCGGCACGAATAATCACGAGGTCGTTGACGAACATGTCCTCGCGCGTGTCGGCATCGACGAGCTCGGCGGCCTCGGCATTATCCATAGTGCCCTTAGAGGCCGTGATGAGCACGTCCACCGCAGCGCCGGCGCGCATCTGCTCGACAAGGTCGCCGGACGCCTTAAACTGCGTGTCGGCAAAGGTGGTACCGGTCTGATCGGTGTAGAGCTTCTGAACCTCGGGCAGAGCTTTCTCGAGCGAGTTGGCGGCAAATACCTGCAGCTCGACAGCCTTCTTGAAAGAAGTCTTGGCAGAACCCGCATCGGAGCCGGCCGGCTCAGACGTCTTGTTGCCCGAGCAGCCAGCAAGGCCAAGGCCGGCAGCGGCGACAGCAGAAAGCGAGACGAATCCGCGGCGAGAAACCATATCGAACATGTTCAACCCTTTCGAGCGCTACGCCCGGGCACCCCGCCGCGGGCTTTATCCTGTAATTGAATTATACTTTAGCGCGAATAATGCTTGTGATAAGAAATTATCGTTTGATAATTTCTTATACCGATAGCCGCAAGACGCTCGCGTTGTCGCCGCTTAAAAAAGCGGAGCGACCCATAAGGTCACTCCGCTACAGGCAAGCAGTTTAGCGAGCGTGTCCACCGCCCGCCGCCATGTGGGCCGCGTGCTCCAGCTGGTCGCTCACGGCCTCCCAGCTTTCGCGAGCCGCCTTCGTGGATCCCGGAAAGTTGATGACAAGCGCAGCCCCACGCTGCATGCACACGGCGCGCGAAAGCATGGCACGGCGCGTCTTGGTCATAGAGTATGCACGGATCGCCTCGGCAATACCCGGCACATCGCGGTCGCAGACGGCACGCGTCGCCTCGGGCGTCACGTCTCGCATCGAAAGCCCCGTGCCGCCGCAGGTGATGACCACGTTGGCCTGGCAATCGTCGGCCGCAGCCACAATGGCAGCACCGATCTCGTCAACATCGTCATGCACCACCGTATGCGAGGCAACCGTCCAGCCCTGCGCCGCGATGAGCTCCTCGAGTGCAGCGCCTGCCTCGTCCTGGGCAAGATCGCGCGTATCCGAGCACGTCACGATTGAAATCTTCAACTCCATAGCACTCCTCCTACAGCACGGTGCCCTCGGGCAGATCGACTCGGACGACATCCACGACGTCGCCCGGCTCAAGATCGCACGGACCCTCGTTGATGCGCAACAGGCAGTTCGCACGCTGCATGGTTCCGAGCAGCGCCGAGTTCTGGCTGTGCGCCTCGGTGACCGTAAGCTCACCCGTCTGCGCATCGCGCGCAACCGTGGCGCGATCATAGAAGCGTCGGTCCTGTCGCTTCTTCACGCCGTGGGTAAGAACCGCCTGCTGCACGGGACGCGCACCCTCGGCAAAGCCGCGCATCTTGCGAATCGCCGGGCGGGCGAGCATCTCAAAGCCCACATAGGCCGCCGCGGGGTTGCCCGAAAGCCCCAGATAGGGCTTGCCGCCGAGCAGGCCAAACGTAATGGCCTTGCCGGGACGCAACGAAATGCGATCGAACAGCACCTCGCCCTCGCGCCGAACCAGCGCCGTCACGTAGTCGTAGTCGCCAGCCGAGGCGCCGCCGCTCGTAATGACAAAATCGCACTCTTGCGCGGCGCGGTGCACCAGCTCGGCAATCGCCCGCTCGTCGTCGGGCGCAATGCCGTAGAACACCGGGTCGGCCCCAGCATCGAGTGCCTCGGCCATTAACGCCGAGGAATTGGAATCGCGAATCTGCCCACGCGCCGGCAGTTGGCCGGGCGCGACCAGCTCCGTGCCCAGCGAGATAATGCCCACACGCGGCGCGGCATGCACCTTCACGCTCGCATACCCGGCGCTCGCCAACAAGCCGGCGCCCGCCGGAGCCACGACCTCGCCGGCGTGCATCACAACATCGCCGGCATGGGCCTCCTCGGCGGCAGAGCGAACGTTCTCCCCTACCTTGGCAGGCACCGAGAACCTCACACGCGAACCCTCGTTGCCGTCACCGACGAGCACATCGACGATCTCATACTTCACCACGGCATCGGCACCTTCGGGTACCGGCGCGCCCGTCATGATGCGGACCGTCTCGCCCGCGCCGATTGTGCCCTCAAACACATGGCCCGCAGCCTCGTGTCCGATAACGTCGAGCGTCACCGGCGCCTCGCCAGATGCCTGCGCCAAGTCCGACGAGCGCACGGCATATCCGTCCATAGCGCTGTTGGCATACGGCGAGATGTCGATATCGGCCACCGTATCCTCTGCCAAGGGAAGACCGGCGGCCTGCCACACGGGAACCTCGACGACTTCGGTGCGATTCACGTGCGACAAGACGATCGCCTGCGCGTCCTCCAACGGAATGAGTTTCTCAGCCATATACACCTCTAGCATGCTGCGGCGCGCAACAAAAGCGCCGATTCTTTATGTTTCTCTCAGTATAATCCCTCGACGCGCGACCGCGACTTGGCCTGTACCCGCAAATACATCTGTCGGCCGCAAGCCGCGAAACAAAACCAAAACCAACCCACCGGCTCGTCGCGTTTACCGCGTTTTATAATGCTCGTGTTGCAACCCAAAAGAGGAACGTATGACTTTTACCGACAAACCCGAAAGCGCAAACGAAGCGCAGGATCATTCTCAGTCGCTCGACGACGGCGGCTTTTTCTCCCTGAACGACGTCATCATGGCCGGCAGGCATCAGCTCACCCGCTCCGAGCATCTCTTGGCCGCCGACACGCGCCGCAACGCCCGCAACCTACTCGCGAGCGCCAAGTTGCTCACACTCGTCGTCATCGTCTCGCTCGCCATGGGCGTTGCCGCCTGGGCGTTTTTGACCTCGCTGAATATCGCGACCGACTATCGCGAGCACCATGCATGGGTCTACGCCTTGCTTCCCGTTGTGGGCGTTGCCACCGCATGGGTGTACAAAAACCACGGCCTTGCCGCCAAACGCGGTAACAACCTGGTCATCGACTCCGCTCTGGGCACACGCCTCATCCATATGCGCATGGCCGTTCTCACCTTCGTCTGCTCCACGCTCACGCACCTAACGGGCGGATCTGCCGGTCGCGAGGGGGCCGCGGTGCAGATTGGCGGCACCATCGCCAGCAACATCTCGAACCTCGCCCACCTCAAAAAACATGACCACCACGACCTCATGCTCGCCGGCATCTCGTCGGCCTTTGGCGCCGTATTCGGCTCGCCCCTTGCTGGAGCTTTCTTTGGCATGGAGATGTGCTTTATCGGCAAGATCGACTACACCGCGGGCATCTACTGCCTGGTCGCCTCGTTTACCGGCTACTTTACGTCACTTGCCTTGGGAACCGAGTACGAGGCGAATGTCATCGCCAGCGTTCCCAACATGACACCACGGACGGTTGTCATCGTTGTTATCAGCGCCATTATCTTCGGTCTGACGGCACGCCTCTTTGCCTGGTCGGTTCGAACCGTCAAAAGCCTTTACGGTCGCTTTATCACCAATTACCTTACTCGCGCACTCGTGGGCGCACTCGTGGTTTTGGCCGCCTATGCCCTCCTTGACGCCTGGGACTACGCCGGCCTTTCCACGTGGCTTTCCAGCGCCGGATTTGCAGGCAACGCCACCCTGGCGGACGCAGCCATCAAGTTGGTCGTCACAGCGCTTACCCTGGGCGCGGGCTTCCAAGGCGGCGAGGTCACGCCCCTGTTTGGCATCGGTGCGGCACTCGGTGGCTGGATCGGTTGCCTTACCGGGCTTGACCCCAGTTTTCTGGCGGCTCTCGGCATGCTCGGCGTGTTCTGCGCCGGCCTCAACGTGCCCATCACCACCTGCATGATGGCCATCGACCTGTTCCACGGCACGGCCGCCGGGTTCTTTGTCATCGTGGCCTTTATCAGCTACCTAACCGGCGGACACCGCGGCGTGTACCCCGCCCAGCGCATCATCTCACCCAAGCGCCGCTCGCTTATTGTGGATGAGGGAGGTACGGTAGCGGATGCTATCGAGCGCCACAACGACCTGATAGAGTAGATGTAATAATCGCCGTGCAGCCACAATCGGGGCTAATTCGACCTGAGCGCGACCGCACTGTCATGTCACACGCCGGGAGTCGCCCCATGCACGCAACTGATTTTGGTCGCACGCTCATCATCGCCAACCCAGCCGCCCAGTCGGGTGCGGCACGCGAAGTTGCCGAGCGCCTGCAACGCTTTTTGGACATGACTGCACGCGCATCCCAGTTTGACCTGGTGTTGACCGAGCGTATGGGACACGCCAAGGAGCTGGCCGCACAGGCTCAGGGCTATCGCACCGTTATCGCACTCGGCGGCGACGGCGTGATTCACGAGGTCGTCAACGGGCTTATGACGCAAAAGGAGGACGCCCGCCCCGCTCTTGCCGTCCTGCCCGTGGGCTCCGGCAACGATTTTGCCCAGACGCTCGGCATCGACGATTTCTCCGGCAAGGATTTTGGCGCGCTGCTCACCTGCGAGCTGCAGCGTCAGGATATCGGGCGCATTCGCTCGTGGAGCCCTGCGAGCGGCAGCGGCGAGGCTACCGTTGAGTACTACGACCAGACGCTCTCGGTCGGCATCGATGCTGCCATCGGCCTTAGCACCACCGAGCTGCGCAAAAAGACCGGCTTGACGGGCGCGCCGCTCTACACCCTCTCGGGACTTGAGCAGTTTGGCCTACGCTATCGCAACTATCCTATGACAGTCAGCTTTGACGGCGCGCCCGCCGAGCGCGTGAGGGCGATCATCATGGCGATTCAGCTTGGTCCTACCTATGGCTCGGGCTATCGCATCTGCCCCGATGCCGACCCCTGCGACGGCATGCTCGACGTCTGCTACGCCTGCGGCCCCGTCCCTCGCGCGGTAGCCCTGCCTATGTTCCTTTCGGCCAAGGACGGCCACCATACCAAGTTGCCACCGGTTCGCATGCGCCGCTGCCGCCATGCCGAGCTAACTTTTGAGGAGCCCGACTACCCCATCCAGGCCGACGGCGAGCCCATCGTCGCCTCGCGCATCGAAGTCGACATCCTACCCGGCGCCCTCCAAGTCTGGCACCCAACCCGCTAACCCCACCTAAGTTGCGGTGAAATAGGCACTGTTTATGCAGTTAAAGCCGCGAAACAGTCCCTATTTCACCGCAACTTATTGAGAAGATCATTCCTCCCCGCCCGGCTTGCGACGGTTAGCCTTTTTAATCGCATTGAAGTGCTTGTCGTTGAGCCTGCGCTGGCGCGATCGCTGGGGCACTTTGGTCTTGACGCGACGGCGCGGCGGACGGCCACGACGCTCAAGCTCTGCACGCAGCTTACGCAGGCAGCTCGCGCGATTCTGAAACTGACTACGGCTCTCGCGCGCCGTCACGGTAATTCCCGAAGGGATATGTTTCATACGCACCGCCGAGTCCGTCGTGTTCACACCCTGGCCGCCCGGGCCCGTCGCACGAAACACCTGAACCTCGCAGTCGCGTGCCAACCCCTCAACCGACATCTCGGCATAGCGCGCATACTCGCGCCATCCCATCTTGTTCTCATCCATATCAACACCTCCCCTCATACAAAAAATGTGACAAAGGGAAAGTCCCTTTGTCACATCGCATACCAATCGCTTGTGTTGCGCGCTTAAGCGAAGGTGATCTCGCCGGTATCGCAGTCCATATCGGCGATACGGGCCAGGCTCTCAACGCGGAAGCCGCGCTCGCGGAGCTTATCGCCACCGCCTTGGAAGCCCTTCTCCACCGCGATGCCAATGCCGGCAACCTCGGCACCCGCAGCCTCGCAGATCTTGATAAGACCCTCGAGTGCGCAGCCGTTGGCCAGGAAGTCGTCGATAATCAGGACCTTGTCGCCCTCGGACAGGAAGCGCTTGCCAACGATGACCGGGTACTCCTTCTGCTTGGTAAAGGAGTAGATGGTCGTGGCATACTGCTCGCCATCGAGGTTGATGGACTGTGCCTTCTTAGCAAAGACCACCGGTACGCCGCCAAAATGCTGAGCTGCGATGCAAGCCATGCCAATGCCCGAAGCCTCAATCGTCAGGATCTTGTTGATCTCGACATCCTTGAACAGACGGGCCCACTCGGCGCCCATGTGGTCGAACAGCTCAACGTCGCACTGGTGGTTGAGGAAGGCATCAACCTTAAGGACGTTACCGGCCTTTACGATGCCGTCATGGCGAATACGATCCTCAAGCTCCTGCATGGCGCAACCCCTTCTCGCGGCAACGATACCGCGCGATTAATAAACGTTGTTCGATAGTCTACCACGGACCGACCCCCGCCCGCCCCACAAGCCGCATCGCACCACAAACCAGTCTTTTTGGGACGGCGCGAATCGTGGCAGACAGCCTCCCAACACGCTAATGGCGGG
>ERZ773186.2110-NODE-2110-length-15387-cov-21.285873_pt1 | contig 15387 bp, 15 predicted proteins | sample MGYA00581000_ERZ773186 | MGnify/ENA primary metagenome ERZ773186 (study PRJEB29015, sample SAMEA2737752) | human gut metagenome | biome: human gut; feature: human-associated habitat; material: faeces | place: China | collected 2012 ...
GTAACCGAATCATCTTCCAAAGTAGGAAAAATCAGAACGTTCTTCTGATAGACACTATTCAGGATTGCAGCCAATTCCATAGCGCTGGTATGCTTTTCTGCACTTGTTATATTCTTCCAGATACCAAAGGCAGCGTCGCCACGGTTTACCAGGAGAATCTTGAACATCGCTACATTCGATTTATGCGTCAAAGCCTGGCGGCAAGTCATCACACCATATCCACCAGATTTCCAGTTATGATCACGGATACTGATGCTGTCACCTATATTATATACGCCACCGCACAAATCAATCTTGTCTTTGAGCGAACCATCAATATCTGCCAACATCGGCGTAACACCAACAAGCGTCAATATGCGATGACTACATGCTTGCTTCAACAGCTTGCCATCAGCATAACTATCTCCATCTTTCTCCAATGCCACCCAAGTCTTCAATCTTCCTGTTTGTGCATCAATAACGGCAATCTGTCCGTATGTGCCGTTCAACGCCTTCAACCCTCCAGATAAAACCTCCTGGCATTTCTGAGTCATCACACTATCTATCGTTGTACATTCATCAAGCTTGGCCACATATTCGGGATTATCCATCCACATTGCGACAGTTTGATTATCTTCTCCCACCACTCCTATGGTACCACGCTCAATGCCTCTCTCAACATAGAAATAGAACACCTCGATACCATCTTCTGATACATAACGACGAGAGAAACCCGCAACGTCCAAATCTATCTCCGTCACATTTTCATGCTTCTCCAAGTCATAGATACCCAATTTGCCATCTTTTGAAACAATGGCAAATCTGGTTACGCTGCAAGTATCTATCCGATTGCACTGCTCCAAAGGTACTTGGGTAACATGCTTCTTGCCCAAAGCCTCATCAGCACCAAGGGTATCGACTGCAGCCTTCACTTGAACAAGGGATAATTGTCCGAACAAGGCTAAAACTATTGAGAGTAAGCCCAACTTTATGTATTGATTTTTATAATTACACTTCATACTTTCTCCTTTTTTAATTCTTCCATCCTATGTTCCCATGCCATTTGCAATTCCTGCTGTTTGGGAACCAAATACGTTTTGGCATAACTGAGAATATCATATTCTGCGGCATCTTCACCATCACCATCAACCTCTTCTTCGAAGTTGCAGGTAATCATAAAACAAGTCTCAGAAACTATCGGATCGAAACCTACACTATACCGCACTCTGTTTTCTTTGGCATTCAACTCCTTACAGAACTCACGAGCCTTGCTGGCCAGCATGTCATCCACCTTAACTGCCCCAACAAGCGAAATGGCAAAGCCATCAACACCCCAGGAAAAGACCTTTATGATACCCTCGGGCAATCTGATATAGGTTTCTCCTATCCCCTCCTCTCTACTTCCGGAGAAATAGTAGGGCAATTTTTCTTCCTTTGCCAGCAGCATGCCAAGCAACACATAAGAATGTCGGCTTCGAATATCTTTCTTATAAGCACGCTTTTGAAACAGACTGTAAATCCAGGCGCACCCCATGCTTTGAGCTATGCTTACAACGCAGAACCATATTTCCCATGAATCCATAACAATACCTTTCTTTAACTTAGTTATTCCGTCATTCAATACGCTATTTATGTGTGGGCATTCCAGCGCAGCATGAAATCTTTCACATTATCTTCGTTGACTGAGTATTCCGCTCTGTGAAAATGCCCACACACCGAGTCTATCTGTATAAAACTCACCCCATACTTTTCTGCCAATTCAAATGATCGGTAAATATCGCCTAAGATATTCAGCCCATATATTTTATCGTTATACTTTTGCTGCATCCATCTTAATATATTCTCACAATCATCATCGTCGCCAAAATAGTTCTCTATCAAAGGATACACTCCATACTTCAGATATATTTCTATCTCCCTTTGTGCAAGTTGCAATGACGATTCTTCGTCTGTATGATTGGTATGAATCATACCAATGACAGGCTTTTCTTTCATAAATAATTTATCCTTTTTCATACTCTATTCTCATCTTATGAATTTTGAAAAAAAGTTCATACTTTATTCTGCTCCCTGATTACTTGTTTTCTGTATTTGAATTCTTCTACTGACATCGGTTCTTTGCCTAATTCCTCAGTGATTCTATCGTAAAAGGCATTGAGAACACGCAATATCTTTGAAGTATCATGCCCCGTTTTCTTCAGATAACCACGTAGTGCGGGCGGCTCTATCCCCCTGGCTACGTGACGACATGTTTTTTCCTCTAACACCACCATAAGTGGGATGGATGTCGGGAATATTGAGAGATAGAATTTTATTGATGTCCATAACATTACCTTTCTTCAACTTCGTTTTTCGTCAATTAATCACCTCTATATAGCTGGTGTATTCCGGGAACCACTTATCTAGCAGTTCATCCGTCTTCCGCTCTATCTCCGGCGTGATATTCTTGCAGACTTTCTGATAGGCAACAGAAAGCGAGAATGCCTCGTCTATCCATCCGATGAAAGGCAGTCGTTTTGCCGAAATCAGATCGACAGGGAACACCAGATAGGATATGGTTGATAGAATCAGCAGCTTATCACTCTTCGGGGTGTCCTTGCTGATCATGATGAAATAGAGCAACAGAACGGGTCTGGCGCTGATACGTCCCACCTTCATGGCATACTCCTGTACCTTCTCTTTCAATACTGCTGTATCTATAATACTTGTCTTGTTCATATCTTTAATGTTTAAATTGTGATACCTTTTATGTTATAGAGTGGGAAAAAGTAACCTTGCTATCACTGGAAACGAAAAAACTTATGGCATCCGGCGTGATAGCCTTTTGTACCCGCTAGGCGTCCTGGCGGATTTGAAATCCGCCATAAAAAAGGTTCGACCTATTAAAACTAATTCTACTTTGTTATCTTAATTTCTTGATGAAATCTTATAGCGTTTTCTTTATTACTCTAACGCCGTAGCGATAAACCTTCACCAAAGTGATGCAGAATCAAAAACAACTGCCAAGCAGATAAGCAATGGCAGTTGTTTGGAGATTATATTATATACGATAGATTTATGCTAAAACAGGATTTGGCTGAGCAACCGTTGGTGGTGTCTCTACCGGCTTCTCTGTCTTAACAGTTGAGCCAACCTTATCCTTAACCTTGTCAACTACAGTGTCAATCCAACCCTTCACAATGGCTGCCCAATTCTTAACCTTCTGCGTGATAGGCTCAATGTATTGATCATAAACACTTGCCAACAGATCCAAGAGCTTCGGTAAATTTCCAAGCAAATATTCACTCGTATTCCAAGCCACGAAAACGGAAATAATCGAAGTTACAAACATGCCAAGGAAACCTGCTCCCAACAAAGTGAATATAACATCTACCAAAGAAGCAGTAAACAAAGATACCAACACTATTGCAGCAACACCCAATGCACATACCACAAGAGCACCCAAAATCCATTTGAGGACAGTCTGCCAACGCTTCAAATCAATTTTTCCCTCTTTCAGTTCTCCTGTCAAGGAAAGCGTCTCAACACCAGCACTCGCTAAAGCTCCCAACAAGCTCGCAGGAATCGGCTCCTCAGAAAGTTTAACCTTACCAGTATGCTGTCCTACACAAAGAATCGCAGCAGCGAGGAAACGATACTCCTCTTTACTCATGTCAATCTGGTGAGCCAATTCAATAATTGCAGAAGCATCAACATTCGTATTAACGAATTCTGCCAAGTTTTCTACAGAAAATTTGTCGTTAAACTGAGTTTCAATCTTAGAGATAAGATCTTCAACTGAAAGTTTTGCATTTGACTCCTGTAAAGATGTTACTTCCTCAGCCGACAATTCCTGCTGCTGAGCCACCTGAAAAGCGGTAAGGATGCCACTGAGATATTTCACACGGGTTTCCTCCTCCATATCTTTAATTACACTCTCCAACTTCTCACGGAGAATGACTTTCTCTGAGGCTGAATTGGCAGCAAACTGACTATCAAATTCTGTGATACCCTGCTGGATATCATTGCATACTTCCTCTGCTTCGCTCTGGGTCATATCCAACTTATCCATCAAATAGCGCTGAACTACCTCATTGATAGGTTCAACCTTAGCCTGCTCACGAAGATTCTTAATCTCTTCCTGTGACTCACTCATAGCCTTAACAGCAGCGTTCAATGTCTCATTAGAAAATACATTTGTCTTCATATTGTTTATATTTTAAATGTTATTATTTTGTTTTCTACTAACATAGAGTGGAAAGTTGGATTTATCTATCACTCAATTTCAGTTTTTTTTCAACCGAATTGGTTCTTCCTGTTTTTCAGGCTCCTTTTTAGCATACTCCAACATGTGTTCATCTTCTAAGAAATCCTGCATCTTTGATATCACATAGTCAGCATACGCTGTATTATAATCTTGTATGTGGAATTCATGAAATACTGTTGCTATTGAAGTTTTCAGATTTTCTATAGCAGATTTCATTTTATGAATACCAGTACCATAATAGGCAAGTCCATCAGATACCACATACGAAGGTTCTGCATCACGGAATACTTGAGAATCAGAGAAAACACCTTTCACTAATCGATGAAACCAAGGCATAAGGGAAGATTCACCAGCCAGTATCACAACTTCAGGAATACCATTTTTTCCCTTTGCTAAACGTTGTTTTACATCATTCATATCTTGCAATAATGTCTGGCGATATGGAGCAAGTATTTCTTCTTCTAGTTGTTTCTTTGAAATCTCACAAACATCAAAGACACGTCTTTTACCAGGACAGATGGATCTATTTGATAAATCTAAGAACAATAAAGATTCCTCATAATCATAAAAATCTTTTACCCGTTCTTTTATGAAATGAATAACTGCATTACTCCAATCTATATCATTACAAGAACATATGTCTTCAACTTCCTCTTTGGCTTTATTAAAATTTTCATCATGCTCTTCGAAATACTTGTAGATCAAATTCTCAATAGCACTAGAGCCATGCTCATAGACTTTTAGTAAAGATTGCTTTCCCTTTTCATTATAAATAGTGAAATCAATACTTCTTGAATCTATATTTATAACCAACGCAGAGGAGGTCGAGAAATGAGTTTCAGCTTTAAATTTGAAATAAACTGCCAAGCTATCAGGAATGACCCAATCTAAGGGAATGATACTGGAAATGAAATTCTTATATTCTTTAGCCTGATCTATATTCTCTTTTCCTAATGCTACATAGATTTCGAAATTACGCTCACCAGTTTCTGGATTATAATGCAAAAACTCCTGATTTTTCAATATATGTACAAATACCAACCTAACAAAAGCCGCAAAGGCTTCTTTTTTCTTAGGAGTCATTGCATTCATAGGTCCTATGAAATCATTTGAGAAGTCTGGCAAACTATAATCACGAACATCCTTTGCAAATTGCCATTCTCCCGTTTTCCTATTACGACAAACAGCTGATTCTACTTTACATGACTCATAAGCATCACCATCAAGAATATGAAGACGTTTTACCCCACTACTGTATTTTGCTTCATACGAAAATTCATCATAAAATTCTATGTCATAAAAAGATGCCGTAGTCTCTTTGTACCCAAAATTGATACCAATAATATACATTGCCTTAACCAATTTAAATAGAATATAGAAGTAAAGACTCTAATGATGAGTCCTTACTCCTATCGTATTAATAAATACTGAAAATACACTTTTCGACCATCTTCTCTACAGTAAGTTCTGCATTTATGCTATTTTTGAGGCTTTGAACAGCCTCTTTCAATAACTCACTAGAAAGATTCACATTTGCTGCTTCCTGCGCTTCATAGAATGGAATCGAGAACTTTTTACGGTCACTTACATACGCTCTATCTTTGAAAATATCACCTGGGAAGAAAATATCTTTATAAATTGACTTTGTCATTTCTACAATCGCATTGATATCCCATTCACTATCTATTGATACATTTTTCAAATCAATATTTACAGTAGGAGCAATATCTATATTTGGAACAAAACCATGTAATGCTTCGCTAAAAGCCAACTCTAGTTTGTTAACTAAAGCCTCTTTTAGTTGTTGATTCATACTATTGTTTACATCACGAGAAATTTCTCCATTTACACTATTAATGATGCTATTATTATGCTCCACCATAGCAGGAACAAAAGCTACAGTGCAACGTAATCCATTTTTTTCCGGATATTCAGGTAATCCCAATTTCTTAAATTCACCTGCATTATACTTAAGTTCACCAGCATCAAACTTATCGCAAATCGCCTTGATTTTTGGCAACTGTTTGTTTCGAAGACTGATATTAAACTGCTCCCAAATCATTCCAGCAAGTTTCTTATCATCATACTCAGCCCAAAAATCAGAAATCACTTTCTTCACTTTCTGCTTCAATTGATAGAGAGCATAGGCATAATAAGCAATACCATCAGATACAACATACGAAGGTTCTATATCATAGAAAACTTGTGCGTCAGAGAATACATTTCTAACTAATCGCTGCAACCAAGGCATACGAGAAGCGCCACCAGTCAATATCACAATTTCAGGAATACCTACCATATCATTCGCTAAGCGAGCCTTTTCATCGTTTAGGTCCTGCAACAATGTTTGACGATAAGATGCGAGAATTCCCTCTTCCAATAGTTCCTTTACAATTTCGCAAGTATCAAACACACGTCCCTTTATACTTGGACAAATAGCTTTATTTGACAAATCTAACAATAATGTAGATAATTCTTTAGCATAAAAATTTTCTTTTTGCTTCTTTACATAATGAATAACAGCATTATCCCAATCCAGATTTTCTGAAGAACATTCTATAGCTGCATCATTTTTAGCCTTAACAAAGTCTTTATCATGCTCTTCGAAATGCTTAAAAATAAGCTTTTCTACAGCACTAGCACCATGTTTTCGTCCTATAGTTGAAGGCTTTGAAACATTATCATCATAAGCTGTAAAGTCAATTGTACTTGACCCAATATCGATAACCAGCACCGAAGTATCTGAAAAATCTTGCTTTGCCTTAAACTTGAAGTAAGCAGCATCGCTCTCTTTGATAATCCAATCCACAGGAATTATGTCAGAAATAAAATTCTTATATTCCTGAATTTGACTTTCATCTTCTTCTCCCCAACCAGAAGGACAAGCTACATAGATTTCAAAATTTCTCTCACCTGTTACAGGATTATACTGTAGAAAACGCTGGTTCTCTAATATATGTTCAAACACCAACTTAATAAAGGCAGCAAAAGCTTCTTTATTCTTAGGTGTGATTTCATTCATTGATGCCTTAAAATGCAATGTAAAATCAGGCAAAGCATAATCACGAATATCTCTAGCAAATTGCCATTTTCCGGTTTCCTTATTACGGCATACAGCAGACTCTACTTTATATGATTCTGGAGTATCGCCATTAAGGATATGTAGGCGATCTGCATTATTAGTTGCATTTTCTGTATTATAGAAAGACGCTGTTGTCTCTCCATGTCCAAAGTCTATTCCAATTAGATACATCACTATTATTTTTTTAATTATTTCTTTTCTTAGGTATAAACAAACATCCAGGCAATATGTAACCAGTCTCACTTGTAATAGCTGGTAAATCTTGCATAGGATTTTGAATTTCGGAACCTTCTACCTTCTGAAACATACTATCATTCGTACCATCAAAATTATGTATAGTATAGCCATATTGACGTAGGATATTCTCTATACGTTTTTTGAAATATTCTGAACAATCTACACCAAACTCGCTACATGAAGAATACGCCTTTTGATACCATTCCAAAATAGTTGGAAACGAATTAGAAAGTATTACTTTCTTAGGCGTAATGATTCCCTGTATTACACTTAACAGGTTGTCTACTATTGAAACTATCTCATCAAATGGAGTCTCGATAGTTTCAACAATTACTCCCCTCTTCTCCTTGTTATGCTTACCGACAACAAACAAGCCTGCTAATATAGCTCCCCCAAAGGACAAAAAACTTCTTATTATCAAAGGAGTTTTATATAATAAAGAATTTAATAACGTTCCTGTTACAGATGCCGTTACAATAGCAACATCTGTTTTTCCATACTTATCTTTAGGGGGATACTTAATATTAGACTTGACCGTCAATGGAATTTCTACCAATTCTAGCATATCCAACATTGCATTAATTTCAAGCAATGGAACATTCATTGCTTTTACTTCTTTCTTTATCACATTATGCAATTCATCTCGAAAATACTGAACATCACCTTCTTTTAAGACTTCTTGCAAATGTATCTTATACGAATCTTTCATATATACATTTATTTAGATGGTACAAATATTTTTCCAGGAAGAACAACTTTTCCTGTTTTATTATAAATAATTGCAGGAGAATACATCCTTACTGAATCAAGTTTACTATAAATCTCCCTTTCGAAAAAGTTTGCATTACTATCATTATAAACCACTACATCATAATAAACAGAATGAGCTATATTTATAATACGTTTTAACAAATAATTCCTTGACTCTTCATCAAAATCTATGGCATCTGCATATACCATCTGTAACCACTCTAAAATATTAGGATAGCACTCATGCAATGGTATTTGAACTGCCGTACTTTTGTCTGTATTCAAATCCACAAAATCACGCACTAAACCTTTCATCTCATTGCCCAATTTGTCCACTAATTCTATCAAAGCATTCTCATCATAAGTCTCTACCACAGAAGCCTTAGCTTGCTCAACGACATTCGGTACATTCTTTTCTGTGCCTTTCTTCACAAAGAAAAATGCAAGTATGGCAAAAACTACAGAAAGACCAATACCCCATTCCATTCCAAACTTATCTCCAATAACAGACACTCCAACAAGGGCTATCAGAGAGACCAACAAATGCTGTAACCCACCATTAGAAGCCTGCTTCTCTTCTGGTTCTTCATTCTGAGAAATGTTGACTTCTATCTTTGATGGAACAACTATCAACTTAGCCAATTCACCCAGATACTCCTGTGCTACTGGGTTGAGACCATTGATTGCCCCAAACTCTTCTCTCAATACCTTTCGAAAAGTAGATTTTATTTTCTCCTTTTCATTCGTTGCTACAGCTTTACGAAGCAACTCTTGATGTTCATTTGTTATCATACACTTATATTTTTATGGTTTGTAACTCATTATTATTAAATGATGCCATTATAACATCACTCTCTACAAATTCGATTGTATCTCCTTCGCTACTATCATAGAGATAAACTTTCTTTTTATCTGTCAGAAAAAGGCATTTAGTTTCATTATTATTTAACTCTAAATAAACAATCGTTTCATCCTTACCAATATCAGAGGTCACATAATAATCTAGATCAGCGAATTTATTATGCTCAGAATTAAACTTTTTGTCTTTTGAGTCTGTTGCATACAAATACCCTTTTTCCCCACTGGCAAAGACTAACACATTGCCTTCTGTTTCCAACAGATTACCATCTTTCAACAAGCCTGTGGCATAAGTTTCTGTATTTAAAACGAGCTTTATGCCACCAGAAGCAACAGGCAACAATTTCAAGCATTTTGTACCATAAAAGATGGCACGTATACATTCACCTTGTCTCAACTGTACCTGCTTATTACCACACTTAATCAAAGCATAGCCAAGCGCATCTTTAGACATGTTAGCTACCAGGACATTGTAAAGCTTATCAGATTTATCATCCTGCCCATCTTCATTGCCAACGTATTGCTCAAACACCTTTTCTGTGTGATTCTGAACAATAATAATACCCTGATCAGGATTAAACATTTCGTGTCCCAAACAAGATAAGACTTCATAAATATCCTGTTTCAACTTTCGTCCCATCAACTCATACAAACACACAACCCCAAAAGCTTCTTCCGGACACAGTTGTCCCAACTCTTTCTCACATTGCATAGTACAAGTTCTAAAGACTTTTGTACTAGGCACGACTATGTTTCCTGGCTCTAATTTCATACCAGTTGTAAGGCGAAATCCTTTTATCCAAGAAACAACCTGTTCTTTAAGAGGTAACTTCTGGGCTTTCTCCTTTTCTGACTGGTAAAACAAGTCGCTATTTACCAAATCAAGGAATTCATTTTTTTTCTTCCAAAATTCAGAAAAAGAGAAGAAATCTCTTAAATGTTTGCGGTTCAATATAATAACGTTATTCAGCTTCATTACTCTGTAATTTATATTGATTAGTTGCAATGCCCATATAGAGGAACAATTGCTTATCATAATCATTCTGCAAGCCATCGATAAACTGGGTTGCCTCTTCAGATTTTAGATCAAACAAAACCTGTCCCTCAGCAGACACATCCAGGAAGCGAAATGGCACGATTTCTTTTCCTGAAACCGATTTGAAATTATGCTCAGACATTTTCACGAAACACGTCACAATCTGCTTGACATTCGTTTGTCCATAAGTTCTGATTCTTTCTATAGCCTGACATAATGCCTTGCTAAAGTTATCAGCCTGATAGACCGCCAATCCGTTACCAGCAACTTTACCTTCATTATACAAGATAAGTTTTGCCTGCTGAAGCATTGCCTCTATATCAGAACCAGTCATAAACTTATTTTCTCTGGATACCATCGTATCATCGGCATTCATCTTATGTTTCAAGACAACGGGACCATTTAAAATGCGCTTGATAAAAGCATCTTCAAATATCTCTCCTGCAAACAAATCACGCACCGGGAGGCCATTCTTTTCACAATATTTTCTATAGCCTTTATTTTGTGATTTTAGCTGATTCTTGAAAATCTCGACACATTCTTTCAACGAAGGTAAGAAGGTATAGAACTTCTCGTCAAATCGACCACTTCGGAACATTTCCGGTGGAATGCCAGCAAGGCTATTTGCTGTTGCAAAGACGAAGCAGCAAACTCCTCTTTCTTCCTTTTCCTGCATCCACGTCAGCAATTTACCAAAGATACGTTTCATGGATTCACTACCTTGCGAAGAATTGGAAGAACCAGCCATACCTTTTTCTATTTCATCAATCCATAATACACAAGGCGACATGGCTTCTGCAAGTTTCAAAGCTTCTTCCATTTTATGTTCTGATTCACCTTGATACTTATCCATGATATTTCCCATATCCAGTTGGAGCAGAGGAAGATTGCCAAATTCTGCAGATGTTGTTTTGGCAGCCAAAGACTTACCCGTACCTGGAATACCAGCCAAAAGCACACCTTTAGGTTGTGGGATAAAGGCATTACCCATGGCTTCTTCAGGACTCAATATGGTCTGTTTTCTTTCTCTAATCCAAACACTAAGGCCCTCCATTCCACTCGTCTTCTGCATAGCCTTATTAGTCTTAATCAGCTTCAACAAAGCGGAGTTTTCTACCAGTTTGGACTTTTCCTCAAGAATAATATTCTCCAATTCCCTAAATTTATCCTTCTCATTCACAGAAATGTAAACATTATCAAGTTCCGACTTGATTCGGCTAAATATCTGCAACACCTTATTCTGGGATAATCCTTTTATCAGGTTTGCAAGTCGAAGAATATATGACTGCTTATCCACCTTGAAATCCAAGTCAATCCCATCATGTTCTTTAACCAAATTAACGATGAAAGACTGAATTTCATCTGTTGTTGGTTCCTCAACACGTATGATTCTACTATAAAGTGAAATCTCTATCGGGATATCAATCATTTGTGGTGTGACGATGACAATCATCGATTTCTTCAAATTATCGACATCAACTTCTGAAGTAAAACCGATAGTGCGATCAATGAATGACTTCAAATAACTGTTCAAAGGGTTAGGAAGCATTTCATCCGAGCGATGAGTTCTTAACGTCACCACATATAAGCTAGGAGTGTTTGCTTTTAATGTTTTCAGGCTTTCCAAGCCAAAGAACAGATTCTGCTTTTCCTCTACCTTATTTTCCTGGATTTTTGTTCCCAAGCTGCTAGTCACAGTAACTCCCGACTGAGTCACAGGTTTAGAACGCAAAAAGAAAATCGGCTCATTATTAATCGCCTGTTTCACAATGGCATAATCCTTTGTTACAATATAGACGATGTGCTGACCAGCCAAATAAGCCTTTTTAATTTCCTCAGTTAGCTTTCCTGCCTGACTATTAAGATACTTTTCTGATTGAGCACTCATACTTCTAAAACATTATGATTACAGACTACTAATCTCCACACTCTATTTTTATCATGTCACGTTGCTCCTTCTCCTTTTTTGCCTTATCCACTTTAGCCAGTAATTCCGGATCAATATGAGCACGAATCTTATCTCTAGACATCTGTGAAAGATCGTCTTTACGCACTATGAAAGCAGCAGCCTGTTCTGGTTCTCTACGTAACCAGTCCATATAGAGTAAAGCAGGAAGCGGCTGCAGACGTAACTTGCTTTGAACATCACTACAGGAAACCACCGTATTCTTGATTTGCTGCGTTTTAGGATCTTTGAAGGTCAAAGTCAAGACATACTCTGGCTGTTCTTGCGTTTCCAGATACTTGCAAATCTCCTCCTGTATCAACGGAGAACATTTAGCAATGCTAAACGTAAGTTTGATACGCTGCCATGCAGGCATAGCAGTATTATCAGAAAGCTGAACATCAGCCAATTGATTATATATTTTCAAATAATTCATATTATTCTTATGCTACATTATTATTAATAGAAGAAAAACCAGGAAGAGGAACCACAGAGCACTCAAATCCAAAACTATCAACCTCTAATGGCTGTTTAAAATACCCCTCTGGATCTGAAGAACAACTAATATAGTCCACATAATTTCCTGCCCAAGCCATCAATGTCTCTTGACTATAGCCCCAAACATTTCCATCACGTCCGATGGCCCTAAACTGGACAGCATGCTTTAATTCGTGAAATACCGTCTTTACGATTTCAACATTATACGCATCTTGTGCAATATAAGCATTTGAAAACATGATGACATTTTCTTCAAAATTATAATATCCCATACACGGATCATCCGCAAAAATTACCTGACTGACGTTTACGTCCATCACCTTACAAGCCTCTAGTGTTATTTCACTAAGCAATTGCTTTTTCTCTTCATTGCTCAGCCCTTTCATTTTTTGCTCTATCCTTTGCGCCATTGGCAAATCAACAGGTTCCTTAAAGAACCATTGGAGTAGATTTTGACAGTTCTCTATCATCTTTCTATCACATTCCTCCGGCTTATAGTTTTGCGTCAGAATTTCACTAATGTTAGGAGGAGGAAGTGTTTCGGAACCCCATTCCAGGGAATCCACTATCCAAGACAATAATTCTAAAGCTGAATATACGATTAAAATTGCTAATAATACAGACATACGCTACACCATTAATAAGTTAATCTTTTGATTCTTCCTCTTTAGCAAAAGAAAGATCCTTTGCTGCCACGCTCAACGGATGAATATCCTTTGTGTCCTCCTGCATGAAGTCATCTTCGCCCAAAAGTTCATCGGCAAGTTCTTCATTGCATGCCAAAGAAGCCAATTGTGCATGCAACAACAAATCACTCTCATGATTCTCCACAGCCTTGGCATGGAGAATACGAGTTTCCTCTTTTGATAACTGACCCGAAATGTAAGCTACCAATTCTTTATCAGAAATTAATCTTTTCATCATTGATTACCTTTAAAAAATGTTTTAATGCACGAGCTTTTTGTAAAGCCATAGCATTCTGTTTCTGTTTAATAGTCCATGTTGATGTTGGAATTTTTGAGGTTTTATTCAAATCGTCTTCCAATTCCTCAAAAGCATCTAAAGCAGACACGCCATGCATGACCATCAACTTTATCACTTTCACATCACGCTCAGGTAGTTTTGAAAAGACAAAGTCTATCTTCTTACTCGTCTCTAATGTCTCAGAAGAGCTTTCATCACTACCTTTGTTACCTATTAAGAGATTAAACCAAGGATTATCTATCAGATCTTTCTCGTTTCCATCATTTTTTATTTTAGAAGCACTATCAATAGATACAATCGTTCCTACATTTTTATCTTCTTTCTTCTTTTTGCTAATAAAATATCGCACAGTTATTGATGTAACATAATTACGCAAGGTAGAATTATTTATATGCCCATATAACGTGAGCTTATAATAAGGAATCTGTTTATTTTCCTTTGAAATAAATTCATAATACTCACCCATAATATGCTGATAATTATACTTATTCTCATATACATACCTTGAAACATAAGTCAATATAGGAAAGGAGAAATCACCATTAAAATAGTTTCGTGCCAATTTTCTTGCAGAGCACTCTTCTATCAATGTTATTCTTCTAATAAACTCCATTTCTGTTTCTAAAGATGGATGCTTGCACTTCAATTTTTCTTTTAATAACTTGAAGTCAAGATTCTTCAAATCATGTACTATAATCTCCATTCTGATATTTATTTTTCAGTTCTTTTAATGTGTAAGGAAACAATTACTTTTATTTACAGGCGCATTTCTTACCGACACCCCTTTCTTGTCTCTTCGGGGAGGATGCAGGAGGTAAAGCCTGCACTGAGAGGTACAAAACGACCTCTTCTGGGTGTCACATTAGACAATGCGATCATGGTTTTTATCTATCAATAAAAGTAATTGCAAATTTAGCTATTATTTTTGATTTAAAGCAATTTCTAGCTAAAAACTTTTCGTTTTTAACTTTTCTTTCACAAAGGAGATTACCTTATATTAAGAACTTGCCAATGGCAAAGAATGCAGCAAGGAACTCGGAGTTGATGACAATGACGATGCTGCAAGTTTATTGGAATACCCGAGCATACGTGTTTATTTTTTGCAAAGCATCTATCACCCATCACGATTTTGCTTATATAGTAAAACAAAAAGGCTTCTTTTGAGATTGAAACTGGCTCCGTTTAAGATCGAAGCTAGCTTCATTGGCTATTGAAAGTAGTTTCATTCGTCATTGAAAGTAGTTTCAATTGCCATTGAAATAAGCTTCATTCCAAATTGGTTTGAGGCTTAGATAATGTTTACGTGCACCTCTTTTAAAGTTTACGTAAGGCTTACTTGAGATTCATCTGGGCTTAGACGGCTCACCACGTAGCGTTTTATGCTTAGGGACGGCATTTTATTGCCCTACCTAGGGCAATAAAATGCCGTCCCTAGAAAAAATCCGCAGGATAGCTACTACATTAATTGAGTGTAGTGTCAACGCTGACACTACACTCGTATAAACGACTATACCACAACATATTACGCTATTTTAGTGTAGTGTGAAACAGAATCGCTCCGTTACTATTTCAGGTCAGCCTCAACGATAACATGAGTTTCATCAAAGCTGATGCTCTGCAACTCTACCTTATCTAATACTGCCTTCAACTGATCTATCTCGTCAAGATTAACAAATACTTTGTTTCCCGTGCCCTGCGAGATTAAATTGGTCTTCTCTGGAACAATAGTTCGTTAATAATTCAATAATGTGCTAAGCAGCTATACGCTGTAA
>ERZ773186.2111-NODE-2111-length-15382-cov-5.939258_pt1 | contig 15382 bp, 11 predicted proteins | sample MGYA00581000_ERZ773186 | MGnify/ENA primary metagenome ERZ773186 (study PRJEB29015, sample SAMEA2737752) | human gut metagenome | biome: human gut; feature: human-associated habitat; material: faeces | place: China | collected 2012 ...
GGACCCTCTGATTAACAGTCAGATGCTCTAACCGACTGAGCTAAGGAAGAATGTTTTTCTCAATTGCGATGCAAAAGTAGTAGGTTTTTTTGAAATATGCAATATCTTTGCAAAAAAAATATTTGAAATGGACAAAATAATAGGATTGGGCAACGCCCTGGTAGACGTACTTGCAACCCTAGAGGATGATACGCTCCTGGAGGAAATGGGATTACCCAAAGGAAGCATGCAACTGATTGATGACGCTAAGTTACAGCAGATTAACACGAGATTTTCACAAATGAAAACCCACCAGGCAACGGGTGGATCGGCAGGAAATGCCATACTTGGGCTGGCTTGTCTCGGTGCCGGAACAGGATTTATAGGAAAAATAGGAAATGATCATTTTGGGGATTTTTTTCGTAATAATCTTCAGAAAAATGATATTGAGGATAAATTATTGATCTCGGAACAACTTCCTTCCGGTGTTGCATCTACTTTTATTTCACCGGATGGAGAACGTACTTTTGGTACTTATTTGGGAGCGGCTGCTTCTTTAAGGGCAGAAGAACTGACTCTTGATATGTTTAAAGGGTATGCTTACTTATTTATAGAAGGTTATCTGGTACAAGACCATGAAATGATTCTTCATGCCATTGAACTGGCAAAAGAAGCAGGATTGCAGATTTGTCTCGATATGGCAAGTTATAATATTGTAGCTAGTGATATGGAGTTTTTCTCCTTATTAATAAATAAATACGTGGACATTGTCTTTGCGAACGAAGAAGAAGCGAAGGCTTTCACGGGTAAGGAGCCGAAAGAGGCTTTAGGAGTGATTGCCAAAAAATGCAGTATTGCTATCGTAAAAGTTGGTGCGGAAGGTTCTTATATTCGTAAAGGAACGGAAGAAATTAAGGTTTCTGCTATCCCGGTAGAGAAGGTCGTGGATACTACCGGTGCGGGGGACTATTTTGCTTCCGGTTTTCTATATGGATTGACATGTGGATATTCGTTGGAGAAGTGTGCTAAAATAGGTTCTATTCTATCGGGAAATGTTATTCAGGTAATCGGAACATCCATGCCGCAAGAACGTTGGGATGAAATTAAGTTAAATATTAACAGGATTCTGGCGGAATAACCAGGGATTGAGTTACTTTTACAACTCATTTATATTGAAAGAAGTATGAAAAAATTGCTGAGTGGGCGGATAGCTATTGTTGTAGTAGCCGTGATAGCTACGGTAGCTTTCTTTAGTTTCAAGAGTGGAGACGACCGCAATTTCCAGATTGCCAAGAATTTGGATATATTCAATGCGATTGTGAAAGAGCTGGATATGTTCTATGTAGATACAATTGACCCGAACAAGACCATTCGGGAAGGGATTGACAATATGCTTTTCACGCTGGATCCTTATACGGAGTATTTTCCGGAAGAAGACCAGAGTGAACTGGAACAGATGATTAAAGGCTCATTCGGTGGTATCGGTTCTTACATTGCTTATAATACAAAGCTCAAACGTTCGATGATTTCCGAACCTTTCGAAGGTACACCTGCCGCGAAAGCCGGATTGAAAGCCGGAGATATTCTAATGGAAATCGATGGCAAGGATCTTGCGGGTAAGAACAATGCGGAAGTCAGTCAGATGTTGCGCGGACAGGCTGGAACCAGCTTTAAATTGAAAGTGAACCGTCCCAATGCGAAGGGAGGGAATACACCGATGGAATTTACGATTGTACGTGAATCTATTCAAAATCCGGCGATTCCTTATGCTGCTGTGCTGGATAATCAGGTAGGATATATTAATTTGAGTACTTTTTCCGGTAATCCTTCTAAGGAGTTTAAGACGGCGTTTCTGGATTTAAAGAAACAAGGGGCTACTTCGTTGGTAATTGACCTTCGCGGGAATGGCGGCGGCTTGTTGGATGAGGCGGTGGAAATTGCTAACTATTTCTTACCACGTGGAAAAGTGATTGTAACAACAAAAGGTAAAATTAAGCAGGCGAGCAATACTTATAAGACTTTACGTGAACCATTGGATTTGGATATTCCGATTGCTGTATTGGTAAATAGTGGCACAGCTTCTGCTTCTGAGATTCTGTCGGGTTCTTTGCAGGACCTTGACCGTGCTGTAGTTGTCGGCAGTCGTACTTTTGGCAAAGGACTGGTACAGGTGCCCCGTTCTCTGCCTTATGGAGGAACGATGAAAGTGACTACTTCCAAATATTATATTCCAAGCGGACGCTGTGTGCAAGCTATTGACTATAAACACCGGAATGAAGACGGAAGTGTAGGTACTATTCCTGATAGTTTGACGAAAGTGTTCTATACGGCTGCCGGACGTGAAGTGCGCGACGGAGGCGGGGTGATGCCGGATGTTGCTATCAAACAGGAAAAGTTGCCGAATATCCTGTTTTATTTGGTTCGGGATAATCTGATATTCGATTATGCAACTCAGTACTGCCTGAAACATCCTACTATCGTAGAGCCTGAAAAGTTCGAGGTTACGGACGCTGATTATAATGACTTTAAGACATTGGTGAAGAAGGCTGATTTCAAATATGACCAGCAAAGTGAGAAAATTCTGAAAACTTTGAAGGAGGCTGCCGAATTTGAAGGTTATATGGAGGGTGCTTCGGAAGAGTTCAAGGCACTCGAGAAGAAGTTGAACCATGACCTTGAGCGCGATTTAGATTATTTCTCCGGTGATATAAAGAAGATGATAGCTTCTGAAATTATAAAGCGCTATTATTATCAGCGTGGTAATATCATTCAGCAGTTGAAGGATGATGACGGCTTGAAGGAAGCTGTGAAGATTCTGAATGATTCGGCGAAATACAAGGAAATGCTAAGTGCGCCGGTTGCCAAGAAATAGGGTATACGTGTGATAATAAATAAAGAAACGACGGGGTGTATGGTAAATGCAAATACTCGTCGTTTTTTTGTTTCTGATAATCCGGCTATTTTTATTCGGTTGTTCTTATTGACGAATCAGAGGCAGGGTGAAGTAGAATCTGCTTCCTTTTCCTTCTTGGGAACGCAGCCATATACGTCCTCCCATTTTCTCTACTAGCATTCTGCAAAGAGTTAATCCGAGTCCGGTACCTTGTACAAAGTCGTTTATTTTACCGAATCGTTGGAAGATAGTAGCTACTCTTTCTGCCGGGATACCGATACCACTATCTTTGACATAAAATTCCACGAAATCTTCCTTCTCCCGATAGCCGAAATGAATTTCTCCTTTTGGGGTGAATTTGGCAGCATTACTAAGCAAGTTACTTATAATCTGTATGATACGGTTCCAGTCTCCGGACACATAAAGCTCGGTGTCTACATCGTCCAGAATCAGTTTAGTACCGTTTTTGACTTTATAACAGAATTGCTGTTCCAGTTGCAGGCAGATATCTATTAATTTGATAGGGCGGATATTGAAACTCAATGAATCGGCTTCGAGTGATGACAAATCCAGAATATCATTGAACAGATTCAGTAATATTTCCGAATTTCTCTCGATGATTTCAGCATACTGTTCCTTCTCGTTTGTGCATTCAGCGTCGATGACTAATTTGGAAAATCCGACGATGGCGTTCAGGGGGGTACGGATCTCATGACTCATGTTGGCAAGAAAAGCAGATTTCAGGCGGTCCGATTCTTCGGCTTTGATTCTGGCGGCCTCCAGCTCTTTTTGTTGTTTCTTGTTGGTTTGTTCCGCATTCCATTGTTCGGATATATCGCGACACATACATGATTAGTATTTGTTATCCAGAGGGAAAATACGATTTTCGTAATGGTGTAAGATACCGTCCAGCATCAGATCATGTCGGGATGTTGAGCTTTCTCCTGTAAGGATTACCCTGTCCATATTTTGGCGTACGCTTTCGTAGGCTTCCGGCGGGAGTATGTCTTTTACGTTAGAATGGGTGATATTATCGGCATTGATACCTTCCACATGATTGGTCGACGGAGAGGAGGCGAGTTCAATAATGTTTGCATCGTGGTCGAAAACTGTCAACATATCGGGCAGGGCGTCCAGAATACGGGTACTGTATTTTTCACGGAAACGTTCTTGTACGGGGTATGACTGCATAGAAGAAAGATCTTCGACTTTCTTCTCTAATTGTTCTATAATTTTAATCAGCTCTTCTTTTGTCTTGTTCTCGTTGTTTTGCATAGAAGGTTCAATAAATCTGTTATCAATGTTGTATAAAGTGCATTAATACTGCAAATATAAGACAATAATCCGACAAACGTGCCAGGCTTCCTAGTTATTATAATATAAAAAAGGAGGATAGCTTTTGCCCTACTAATCAGAATGTTCTATCTTTGCACCACTTATTTATAAATGATTTACAATATGTCTACAGAATTATTCTCTACTCTGCCCTACAAGGTGGCAGATATTACGCTTGCTGACTTCGGACGCAAGGAAATCGATTTGGCAGAAAAAGAAATGCCCGGCCTCATGGCTCTTCGCGAAAAGTATGGAGAATCCAAACCGTTGAAAGGTGCCCGTATTATGGGATCGTTGCACATGACCATTCAGACAGCCGTTCTGATTGAAACATTGGTTGCTTTAGGTGCTGAAGTACGTTGGTGTTCTTGTAATATATATTCGACACAAGACCATGCTGCGGCAGCGATCGCTGCTTCGGGGGTGCCTGTGTTTGCATGGAAGGGTGAAACGCTTGCCGATTACTGGTGGTGTACGTTGCAGGCTTTGAGTTTCCCCGGTGGTAAAGGACCGAATGTGATTGTAGATGATGGTGGTGATGCAACCATGATGATTCACGTTGGTTATGATGCTGAAAACAATGCTGCCGTGCTGGATAAGGAAGTGCACGCAGAAGATGAAATAGAGCTGAATGCTATCTTGAAGAAAGTGTTGGCGGAAGATGCTACCCGTTGGCATCGCGTAGCGGAAGAAGTTCGTGGCGTATCTGAAGAGACAACCACAGGTGTACACCGTCTGTACCAGATGCAGGAAGAAGGCAAACTGTTATTCCCGGCATTCAATGTGAACGATTCGGTAACGAAGTCCAAATTCGATAATCTGTACGGATGTCGTGAATCATTAGCTGACGGTATCAAGCGTGCAACGGATGTGATGATTGCCGGTAAGGTAGTAGTTGTATGTGGCTATGGTGATGTCGGTAAAGGATGTTCACATTCCATGCGCTCTTACGGGGCACGTGTGCTTGTGACGGAAGTAGACCCGATCTGCGCATTGCAAGCGGCAATGGAAGGCTTTGAAGTAGTGACAATGGAGGATGCGTGCACTGAAGGCAATATTTTCGTGACTACTACTGGCAATATCGATATTATCCGTATTGACCACATGGAGAAGATGAAAGACCAGGCTATCGTATGTAATATCGGTCACTTCGACAATGAAATTCAGGTGGATGCGTTGAAACATTATGCGGGTATCAAATGCGTGAATATAAAACCGCAGGTAGACCGTTATTATTTCCCGGATGGCCATAGCATTATACTGCTTGCCGACGGCCGTCTGGTAAATCTGGGGTGTGCGACAGGACATCCGTCATTCGTGATGAGTAACTCGTTTACTAATCAGACATTGGCTCAGATCGAACTGTTCAATAAAAAATATGATATAAATGTATATCGTTTGCCGAAACATCTGGATGAGGAGGTAGCCCGTCTGCATCTTGAAAAAATCGGGGTGAAACTGACTAAGCTGACTCCTGAACAGGCTGCTTATATCGGTGTATCGGTAGACGGCCCTTACAAGGCGGATCATTATAGATACTAAATTCAGTTGATAATTGATAGTTGATAAATGATAGTTGTTGGCTTGGGGGCTGAATGCAACAAGTCAGTTATCATTCTCAACTATCAATTATCATTTATCAACTATCAATATATTATGAAGAAAATCCTTCCAGACTTAATTGCCATTCTGGCTTTTATCATTCTTTCTTTTGCTTATTTCTTTCCGGCTGATATCGAAGGTCGTATTCTGTTTCAGCACGATTCGGTGGCCGGAGTTGGTGCAGGGCAAGAATCCAAGGAATATCTCGAACGTACCGGAGAACGTACACGCTGGACAAACTCTATTTTTGGCGGTATGCCTACCTATCAGATGTCTCCGAGCTACGATTCAACAAAGACTTTGAAGTGGGTGGAAAAGGTGTATCAGTTATACCTTCCCGGCTATGTCGTACTGACTTTCATTATGATGCTGGGTTTTTATATCCTTCTGCGAGCATTCGGATTATCAGCATGGCTGGCAGGACTAGGGGGGATTATATGGGCATTCTCTTCCTATTTCTTTATTCTGATACCGGCGGGGCATATCTGGAAATTTGTTACATTGGCTTATATTCCGCCTACGATTGCCGGTGTCGTATTGGCTTATCGGAAGAAATATTTGTTAGGAGGGGTTATTACAGCCTTGTTTATTGCTCTTCAGATTCAGTCGAATCACATTCAGATGAGTTATTACTTCATGTTTGTGATCCTGTTCTTTATAATAGCTTATTTTGTTGATGCTTATGAAAAGAAGGAATTGCCGCATTTCTTTAAGGCTAGCGCTATTCTTGCATTAGCTGCTGTGGTAGGAGTTTGCGTAAATATCTCCAACTTGTACCATACTTACGAGTATAGTAAGGAGACCATGCGCGGTAAGAGCGAACTGAAACAGGAAGGCCCTGCTGCCAACCAGACCAGTAGCGGACTGGACCGCGATTATATTACAAATTGGAGCTATGGCATAGGTGAAACACTGACTCTATTAGTGCCCAACGTTAAGGGAGGGGGCTGTTCTACTACTTTGTCACAGAATGAAACTGCTATGGCAAAAGCAAACCCGATGTACGGAAACCTTTATTCGCAGTTGACACCCTATTTTGGCGATCAGCCGTGGACTGCCGGGCCGGTATATGTCGGAGCGTTTGTTGTGTTCCTGTTTATTTTGGGATGTTTTATTGTTAAAGGCCCGCTCAAATGGGCACTGTTGGGAGCCACCATTTTTTCTATCCTTCTTTCGTGGGGAAAGAACTTCATGGGGCTGACTGATTTCTTCATCGATTATATTCCGATGTATAATAAATTCCGTGCGGTATCCTCCATTCTTGTAATAGCCGAATTTACAATTCCGTTGTTGGCGATTTTTGCTTTGAAAGAGATTCTGAGCAAACCGGATATCCTGAAGCTGAAAGAGAACCGTACAGGAGTAATTGTCACGTTGGTGCTTACAGCCGGTGTTGCGTTGATTCTGGCTGTTGCTCCGGGAGTTTTCTTCTCCAACTTCAGTTCAGGACAGGAAATGGCTGCTTTGAAGCAAGGGCTTCCGGCGGAACATCTTGTTCCTGTCATGACCAGCCTGAAAGATATGCGTGAGGCGATACTAACTTCGGATGCATGGCGTAGCTTTTTTATCATCGTTATAGGTTGCCTGCTTTTATTCTTATATCAACAGAAGAAGTTGAAAGCCTCATTCACCTTAGGAGGTATTGTACTTCTGTGTCTGATAGATATGTGGAGTGTCAACAAACGCTATTTGTATGATGATCTGTTTGTTCCGAAGTCCAAACAAGCGGAAGCATTCGTCAAGACGCAGGCGGATGAAATTATTCTTCAAGATACGACCTTATATTATCGGGTATTGAACTTTGTAGGTTTCCCCGGCAATACATTTAATGAGAATAATACAGCGTACTGGCATAAGAGTGTCGGTGGTTATCATGCCGCCAAGTTGCGCCGTTATCAGGAAATGATCGATCATCATATTACTCCGGAAATGCAGGCGACCTATCAGGAAGTAGCTGCTGCCGGTGGCAAAATGGACAGCGTGGATGCTTCTAAATTTCGTGTGCTGAATATGCTGAACACGAAATACTTTATCTTCCCTGCCGGACAACAGGGGCAGCCTGTTCCTGTGGAAAATCCGTATGCATACGGTAATGCCTGGTTTGTGGATAAGGTGCAGTATGTGAATAATGCAAATGAGGAAATTGATGCTTTGAATGATATTCTTCCTACGGAAATCGCTGTAGTAGATGCGAAGTTTAAGGAAAAACTGAAGGGTGTGACGGAAGGATATAAGGACTCTCTGTCTGCCATTCGTTTGACGAGCTATGAGCCGAATCGTTTGGTTTATAAGACTTCTTCCGCTAAAGACGGTGTAGTTGTTTTCTCTGAAATATATTATCCGGGATGGCAGGCAACGATTGACGGTCAGCCGGTGGATATTGCCCGGGCGGACTATGTGTTGCGTGTAATGAATATTCCGGCCGGTGAACATACGATTGAGATGTGGTTTGATCCGCAGAGCATACATGTGACGGAAAGTATTGCTTACGCAGCATTGGCTTTGCTGTTGATTGGAGTGATGATTCTGGTATGGATGAGTAGAAGCAGAATCTCTAAGAAATCTTGAATGAAATGATGTAATGCTTACCTTATTGCATAGAATAGATAAGGTTATTAGATAAGAACGGCTCTCTTCGGGAGGAAGAGAGCCGTTTTGCATTCACTAAAAAATTATGAAAAACAAACGCTATTTGGTTGTTTGAATATGCTGATTAATCATTCTTTATTTGTTTTAATACCTCAAAACTAAGCAGATACTGGGATAGATGAAAATAAAATCGACTAAGTACGGAGTTTTGTCTATCAAAAGTTCTGTTGAAAAAGGAAAATATGAATATAAAGAGTCGGTTTATGGGTAGCTTTCATTTGTCCTAACCCACTAAATTTGTAGCCGATTATAGAGCATATATTATGAAAAGACTACTGTTCATTTTTACCTTTTTTATTTTGCTCGTTGTAAACGGGAGAGCGCAAGGAGTAGAAACCTTGACATTGGAAGATTGCCTTCGGATAGGTATTGATAACAACTTGTCGTTGGAGAGCAAGCGTAGAGAAATACAGAAAAGCAAATATGGTGTATCTGAAAATCGGGCAAGATTGTTGCCGCAGATTAGTGCTGTCGCCGGTTATAGTAATAATTTTGATCCTCCGGTATCTGTGACGGACGGTTCATCTTACGGCGTTCCCTATAATATTACTCAAACATTGCAACATTCTGCTAATGCAGGCTTGGAAATGCAAATGCCGCTTTTCAACCAGACTCTTTATACTTCTATGTCTATTGCTAAAGTTGTGGAGGAGATCAGCCGCTTGTCTTATGGTAAGGCGAGGGAGGACATTATTCTTCAAATCAGCAAGATGTACTATCTGGGGCAAGTAACAGCCGAGCAAATAGTGTTGATAAAGGCGAATATCACCCGTCTGGAAGAGTTGCGGGATATAACCCGGGCTTTCTTTGATAATGGTATGTCTATGGAAGTCGACCTGAAAAGAGTAAATATCAATTTGGAGAACCTGAAAGTGCAATATGACAATGCACAGGCAATGATGAAGCAGCAACTTAATATGTTGAAGTACATTATGGATTATCCGGCTGAAAAAGAAATAGCCCTGACACCGGTTAATACTGATAGCATTACTACGGTCGCTTTAACCGGTTTGTCGGAGAACCTCTACGAACTGCAACTCACGCAATCGCAGTTGGAACTGGCTGAACGGCAAAAACGGATGATTACTAATGGCTATATTCCTTCTCTTAGTTTGACAGGGAACTGGAGATATGCTGCCTACACAGATAAAGGTTATCATTGGTTCCATTCCGGTCCGTCCAATCATTGGTTTCGTTCGTATGGACTGGGGCTGACTTTGCGCATTCCTATTTTTGATGGACTGGATAAAACCTATAAGATAAGGAAAGCGATGATCGACATTGAGAATCGCAAGCTGGCATGGGAGGACACCCGGAAAAATCTGCAAACCCAATATTTGAATGCGGTGAACGACCTGATGAATAACCAGCGTAATTTTAAAAAACAGAAAGATAACTATCTGTTGGCGGAAGATGTCTATGCCGTTACTTCCGACCGTTATCGCGAAGGGATCGCTTCAATGACTGAGGTGCTGCAAGACGAAATGCAGATGAGTGAAGCGCAGAACAATTATATCAATGCACATTATAATTATCGGGTCACCAACCTGATGCTCCTCAAACTGACCGGGCAGATAGAATCATTAGTCAAATAATACGCAACTAACAATCGAATCATAAAATATGGAAACAATGGAAAATAATATTCCTTCCGCTACTCATCAGGAGAAAGCGAAGAAAATGAAGAAACTTCGTCGTTGGCAGATTGCAGTCAGCCTTTTAGGAGTGGCTATTATTGTCTGGGGAGTAATTGAAGTGGTTTGTCTCTTTTTGAATTATAGCCAGACGGAAACCAGCAACGATGCCCAGATCGAGCAATATGTATCGCCTATCAACCTGCGTGCTTCGGGATATATTGATAAGATTTACTTTACCGAACATCAGGAGGTACATAAAGGGGATACTCTGATGGTGCTCGACGATCGTGAATATAAAATCCGGGTAATGGAAGCCGAAGCCGCACTGAAGGATGCGCAAGCCGGTGCCACAATAATTAATGCCACGTTGAATACTACACAGACCACTGCATCCGTCTATGATGCCTCTATTGCTGAAATCGAAGTGCGCCTGGCTAAACTGGAGAAAGACCGGAAACGATATGAAAATCTGGTGAAACGAAATGCAGCGACTCCTATCCAGCTTGAACAGATTATTACGGATTATGAGGCTACGCGTAAGAAGCTGGAAGCTGTGGAAAGACAGAAGAAAGCTGCCCTTTCCGGTGTGGATGAGGTGTCTTATCGTCGTGTGAGTACCGAAGCTGCTATTCAACGGGCAACGGCGGCACTTGAAATGGCACGCCTGAATCTGTCTTATACGGTTGTGGTAGCTCCCTGTGATGGAAAGCTCGGTCGTCGTTCGTTGGAGGAAGGACAATTCATTTCCGCCGGACAGACGATTACTTATATTCTTCCTAATACTCAAAAATGGATTGTAGCCAATTATAAGGAAACGCAAATTGAGAATCTGCATATCGGACAGGAAGTATCTGTTACGGTAGACGCTATTAGTGATAAAGAGTTTACGGGGAAGGTGACGTCTATTTCAGGGGCCACAGGTTCTAAATACTCATTAGTCCCGACAGATAATTCGGCCGGAAACTTTGTAAAGATACAACAGCGTATCCCTGTACGTATTGATTTTACTAATTTATCCAAAGAAGATAACGAACGACTGGCAGCTGGTATGATGGTCGTGGTTAAAGCCCGGCTTTAGTTTCATTCTGCCTTGTCCGTGAAGTGTGATTAACTATTTGTAAACAGTAATTTGGATTTACACAAATGCCCTCATATCCTAAAAACTATCCTTTTTATAACTGGATGCCCAAGCCATTGGGGATTATCATCCTATTATTCTTTTTCCTGCCGATCCTTACGGTAGGCGGGGTTTATTCGGTGAATAGTACCGAGATGATGAGCGGTCTTGGCATTATTTCCGAACATATTCAGTTTGCTAACTTTGTGACTTCGATCGGTATGGCGGCTTTTGCTCCATTCTTGTACGAACTGGTGTGTGTGCGCCGGGAGAAGATGATGTGCATTGTCGGATTCGCATTGATGTATATATTCAGTTATATTTGTGCCAAGACCGATAGCGTATTCCTGTTAGCACTTTGTAGTCTGTTGACAGGCTTTCTGCGTATGGTGTTGATGATGGTCAATCTGTTTACCCTTATTTGGTATGCCGGAGGCATGGAAGCTACCCGTAATATCACTCCGGGGCTGGAACCGAAAGACGCAGCCGGTTGGAACAAACTGGATATTGAAAGATGTGTGAGCCAGCCGGCGGTTTATCTGTTTTTTATGATTCTGGGACAGTCGGGTACGGCACTCACAGCCTGGCTGTCCTTTGAATATGAGTGGAAGTATGTGTATTATTTTATGATGGGGATTCTACTGGTTTCTATCTTAATCATATTTATCACTATGCCCAATTACAAATTCCCTGGGCGCTTTCCTATCAACTTCCGTAAGTTCGGTAATGTCACTGCCTTCTGTGTTTCGCTGACGTGTCTCACTTATGTACTGGTTTACGGTAAAGTGCTCGATTGGTACGATGATGAGTCTATCCGTTGGGCAACTGCTGTCAGCATACTTTTTGCCGGGATCTTTCTCTATATGGATGTCACCCGCCGGTCGCCTTATGTCTTGTTGGATGCATTCAAACTACGCACCATCCGTATGGGCGCTTTGCTTTATCTGCTGCTGATGATCATCAATTCCAGTGCCATGTTTGTTAATGTATTCGCAGGTGTAGGGATGCATCTTGATAATTTGCAGAATGCTTCGTTGGGCAATTGGTGCATGGTGGGATATACTATTGGTGCAGTGATTGCTATGGCGTTGGGGAGCAAAGGATTGCATTTCAAATATCTTTTTGCTCTTGGTTTTTTCTTTCTGTCCTTATCGGCTGTGTTCATGTATTTTGAAGTACAGACAGCAGGGATGTATGAACGTTTGAAGTATGCAGTCATTATCCGTGCTATTGGTATGATGATTTTGTATGCCCTGACGGCAGCTTATGCTAATCAGCGTATGCCTTTCAAATACCTTTCTACCTGGATTTGCATCATGCTCACCGTGCGTATGGTGCTGGGACCCGGTATTGGAGGAGCTATTTATTCGAATGTGCTGCAGGAACGGCAGCAACATTACATCACCCGTTATGCGCAAAATGTAGATTTGCTAAATCCGGATGCTTCTACTTCTTTTCTTGGTACGGTGCAGGGGATGAAGTATCAAGGGAAAAGTGAGACGGAAGCCCGTAATATGGCAGCTATATCTACTAAGGGACGGATTCAGGTGCAAGCCACGCTTTCCGCCCTCAAAGAAATGGCAGGCTGGACGATCTATGGCGGGTTAATTTGTATGATATTTGTGCTTGTTGTTCCTTATCCTAAACGAAAATTGCTAACTTAGCGTCGTTTTTGATAATGATTTATATAATGTATTGGTATTATGGATACACAGCAAGATCGTTTATTGCAATTTGACCGCGACTTGTTGAGCGGGAAAAATATATGTAGTTCGAGAGGTGTACTTGTGACTTTTCCGTCTTCTTTAAAAAAACTGTTCCACATGAAAGGATTGGGGGTGATTATTTGTCACCGGGGGAGTTTCCAGTTTTCCTTGAATCAGAAGGTCTGTTCTGCTAAGGCGGGCGAAAGCCTGTTTATTCCCGAAGAAGGTGCGTTTCAGGTTCTTCAGGAATCAGAAGATATGGAAGTACAGATTCTGATCTATCAGATAGAGCCCATACGGGATATTATGGGCAATGCGGTTGTGACTATGTATATGTATTCGCGGATTACTCCTGATGAGCCTAGTTGTGTGTGGACCACCGGTGAAGAAGAAGAAATCACGAAATATATGTCTCTGCTCGACAGTGCTGTGGAGGTAGAAGAAAATCCATTTAAACTTTACGAACAAAAACTGCTTCTACTTGCATTAACATACAGGATTTGTTCCATGTATAATCGTAAATTAGTGAATGATGGAGAAGAAGCGGGAGGACGGAAGAATGAAGTCTTCATCCGTTTAATCCAGTTAATTGAGAAATATTATATGCAGGAGCGGGGAGTGGAATTTTATGCGGATAAACTCTGTTTGTCTCCTAAATATCTTTCTGCGGTTTCAAAAAGTATATGCGGGTATACAGTACAGGAACTTGTATTTAAGGCGATTATCCGTAAAAGTATCTCGTTGCTGAAGAATACTCAGCAGGACATTCAGGAAATCTCGAATGCTTTCGGCTTCCCCAATGCTTCTTATTTCGGTACATTCTTTAAGAAGCAAGTGGGGATGTCACCGCAGCAATATCGAAAGAGTCTTTAAAGATTTATTCTTTTTCTCCGTAGGCAAGATCGCCTGCGTCGCCCAGCCCCGGAACGATATAGGAGTGTTCATTGATTTCGGGGTCGATAGCAGCACACCAGATCGTTGTCTTATCTTCGGGGAATACATTTATAATATGATCGATAGCCTTCTGGCTGGCGATGATGGAAGCAACGTGGATTTCGGCAGGGTGACCTTTGGTCAGCATTGCCTGATAGCTCAGTTCCATACTGCCGCCTGTTGCCAACATAGGGTCGGTGATGATCAGCGTTTTGTCGTCAATACGGGGAGAAGCGATATATTCTATATGTATATCAAATTTTAGCGTATCCTTATACTTACGGTATGCGGAAACAAACGCATTCTCCGCATCGTCGAAGTAACTCAAGAAGCCCTGATGGAAGGGTAGGCCTGCACGTAAGATAGTGCTGATAACTAAATTGTTGTCCGGTGTACTTACCGGAGCAACTCCCAGTGGTGTCCGGATGTTTTTTACCGAATATGTAAACTCCTTACTCATTTCATACGCCATGATTTCTCCGATACGTTCAATGTTACGGCGGAAGCGAAGGCGGTCGTTCTGAACTTCTACATTTCTGATCTCGGATATGTACTGGTTTAGAATCGAATTTGTTTTGCTAAAATCAATTACTTTCATATTATAGTTTAATCATAATTTAATCTCATTTTCATAGTATTGATAGCATACTGACTTGCAAAGTAAATGATAATCTTTCAAATTGCAATATTCAGTTTGCAGATATTGTTAGGAATTTATAAAAGAGATTCAATTAGGGAAAAATTTCTCTAATCCCTTCTTGCTTTCCAAAGAAAGTGTTACTTTTGTACCCGGATTTACAAGGGGGCGTTCCTCAATCCCCTTCTTAGTCAAAAGGTGAAGAGATAATAAAACAAAATACCAATTTAATTAATTCAAAGAAAATGGCAAATTTAGATTTAAGCAAGTACGGTATCACAGGTGTGACCGAGATTTTGCACAACCCGTCTTATGATGTTTTGTTCGCTGAAGAAACAAAACCGAGTCTGGAAGGCTTTGAAAAAGGTCAAGTAACTGAATTAGGTGCTGTTAATGTAATGACAGGTATCTATACCGGTCGTTCTCCTAAAGATAAATTCTTCGTTAAGAATGAAGCTTCTGCTGATTCTGTATGGTGGACTTCTGACGAATACAAAAACGACAACAAACCTTGTACTGAAGAAGCTTGGGCTGATTTGAAAGCTAAAGCTGTAAAACAATTGTCAGGCAAACGTCTGTTCGTTGTTGATACTTTCTGTGGTGCTAACGAAGCAACTCGTATGAAAGTACGTTTCATCATGGAAGTAGCTTGGCAGGCTCACTTCGTAACTAACATGTTCATCCGTCCGACTGCTGAAGAACTTGCTAACTACGGAGAACCTGATTTCGTATGTTTCAATGCTTCTAAAGCTAAAGTTGACAACTATAAAGAACTGGGCTTGAACTCTGAAACTGCTACAGTGTTTAACCTGAAGACTAAAGAACAAGTTATCCTGAATACTTGGTACGGTGGTGAAATGAAGAAAGGTATGTTCTCTATCATGAACTACATGA
>ERZ773186.2117-NODE-2117-length-15359-cov-40.141924_pt1 | contig 15359 bp, 20 predicted proteins | sample MGYA00581000_ERZ773186 | MGnify/ENA primary metagenome ERZ773186 (study PRJEB29015, sample SAMEA2737752) | human gut metagenome | biome: human gut; feature: human-associated habitat; material: faeces | place: China | collected 2012 ...
TCCGATACCTTATTACGAGCAGTCTCAACTAACTTTCTTGCTGAATCACTGATTTGTATATCATCTTCCTGAACCAAAGCATGAGAACTATTTTCTTTTTTCTCAATATTTCTGCTTGTCATATCAGGATTATTAATATACATATTACTCTGAATCTTCATAGCAGCCTCCTAATCCACTGGATCATAATTGTAATTTGCCTGTACTCCACTTACCCTTGTCCAATGAAGAACCACTCCATTGTCATATAATGGGTTTGGTGTCATTACATCAACAACTTTTCCTGTATCAGAATCAATAATTACTGTTGCACAATTACTTGTTAGACCATCATAGTTACTTGAAAAACTATTAACTCTCCAATTAGTATTAAACAATCCTACAACAAGGGCATTTTTATAGGAATTCCAACCGCTGAAAGGCGCACTTACATTGATAAATGTTGGAACTTCCTGCATTACCTGCATAGCTTCTGATTGAAATAAGACAACATTTTGATCCTTTGTTTTATATAAATTAAAGTAAATATTTCCATTGGACTTAACAGTTCTTTCATAAGTAAAATCTATCGGATTTCCATTTACATAAAAATTTGTTCTTGAACCGTCAAACTGAAAAATTGCTGCCTTATCTGGTGTATACCACATATATTTCGCATTTTCATCATCTGCCAATTTGTACTTTTGAAATTTTATTCCATAATATTTGTCATCGCTATAATTCATAGAACTAGCCATAACAATGAAATAATATGTACCTGTATTTAATCTGTATGTGCCATTATTGATTGTATAATAATTCTTTCCATCATATACTAAGACCTTATAATCACAACCTGTTGGCTGGTCAAAAGTATATTCCAGAATATCATTTTTGCTAATAACTACTTTGTAATAATCATAATCAAATGGACTATCAATCGTAGCCGTCATACGACTATTTCTCACATAAGAACTCGCCAAGTCTGTTGTATCATTGATTTCTTTGCCGTCATTAACTCCTGCATATGTATACATTAAAAAGCTACCATTTCCTGTCGCTGCTTCTATTCCAATAAAATATATACCTTCATCAAGCTTTAACATTGATAACTCTTGCGTTCCGGCTCCTACTATTGCACTTCCACCCACAAGTTCTAATGTTCCATCTGTTTCATTTAATTTATATACATATAAATCAAAATCCGCTGTATCATCCATTACCATTGCCGCTGTAAATTTAGTCGCTTTTGCAACGCTAAATGCATACCAACGCTGTTCTAATTCTGTTGCAACCGTATCATAAACCTGTGTTCCTAATGATATTGCTTTTGCATCATTAGGATTATCATTTACTGTCTTATTATCTTCAGTATTATCCGCCATATCTACCAAATTTACAGAATAGTCCTCTGTACAAATCTTTTCCATATCATTAATATCCGAAGGCAAATAATCTGCAACTTCTAAATCCTCATTATCCTTTATTGCAGAAAAATCAATAACACCCTCCTGCGATGCTGAGGTTTCACCTAATTTTTCTGTTACCACTGCATTTTCCTGAGCATGAACTACAACAGGACCACCTGCATTATACCCTAACGATAATGCCATAATCATAGCAATAGTTCCTGCCATCTTCTTTCTAATTTTCATAAAATTTCCACCTTTCCTCATTAAGATAAATATTATAATCAAAGCATACGATATTTTTATTTGCTTCCGATTCTTTAAAAATTTCTACTTCAAGTTAAATAATTTTTCGTTTTCCACTTCAATAGCGATAGATTTTAAAGTAAAAAAATTGGGATTATTTATCTTTTCAGCACCTATAATTACACCATATCTTTTTTCTATTTCCAAGAATAAGCACAGAATATCTCTTGCCTTAGTCCCTATCGCAGATGAAAATAAAGATATATTTTCATTTATATTGCTAAAGTCTCTGCCAGTTATTTCTGACATAATCCGTCTTATTTCATCAACCATAATTTGCTCTTTATATTGCATCAAAATCACCATATCCTATCAATGTTGAAAATAAATTTTCTTTACACGCTTCCACACTTTCTTTATTGTACAAAGAATAGCAGCCACATATTCGGGCTTCTTCATCCACTACATTCACTGGAAGTGTCATATATACAAGCCTATCTAATGAGTCTGTCGCCTCCCAGTTGATATAGAAATTTGATAAAAATACACTGTCCACATCATAATCCAGCCTATATTTCAATGCCTTTACCATCGTTTCTACATAATTATTGTTGTAATCCACAAATCCGGTATTCAATATTACATAATCTGGTTTTACTGCATTTGCAACCATATAATTCATAATTCCAAAATCATCAAATAATTTATTGCTAATTGGTACTACACCACCAGGCACCCCAATAATCACAATATCTGCGTCTTCAGAATTTGCAATATAATTCACATAGTGATTAAATCTCACAATTTTTTCTGCAGCATTAAGGGTTTTATTCATAAAATCAGGAAAACTGTGAAATCCCCAAAGCTCACAATAAGATTTGCTGCCTATTTGTGATACTTTATATCCTCCACTTAAAAACATTTCTCTGACTCTAAGCTGAATATCAAATTTTCCGGTATTTGCACCTGTACCAACAATCATAACTAATGGTTTATCTATGTCCCGAATCTTAGGTATTCCATCTGAATATAAATCTTCATTAAATGTCATTTTATCATTCTCTTTAGACTCATATCTAATATCTAAAAACTGCTTTCCTGCACTCTTTATTATCTCCGTGTACATATTTATCTGATTGTGTTCCAACGGAATATTGGTATCTGCAACAATCACTATTTCTACTTCCGCAAGTGCTTTCTGAAAATCATCTGTTACCATAACGCCTGTACTTACACCAAGCTTTGCTCCTGCATCTGCTCCACAATACCCCCAGCTCTTTAACGAAACTACTTTGACAATTTCATATTCATTGATTGTATCTCTATGAATAACCATATGAAGAAGAGATGTATCATATGGAAATAGCATTGCTTTCTTTTTTTTCATCTCGACCTCCTACAAAATAGTCATATTTTCATCAAATCCATTGATTTCCTGCAATATGCAGTAATCTATAAAATCATTCTCAACCGATGCTTTCGCCTTTGCACAATGATCCAGTTTTTGTGCCATGTTGTTAGCTTGTCCTTGTTTTAAATGAACTGCACATACAAAACAATATTTTGCACACCAACAATTTTTACACTGTACTTCTGTCATTTTCCCTATATTTAGTAATTTGTCTACTTGTGACTTATCAAAACCACTTTCAACATTTCCAATTATCATATCCTTCGATTCTTCGCACACTTTCTCACAAGGATAATAATTACCCAGTACATCTACAAACAATTTATGTACACCTGGAATACATGGTCCACTCGGATGAGAGTATTCTTCATGTAACCCTGTTATTTTCCTATCTCCATATGTGGTTTTTATCTGCCAAAAATATGTTTCCACAATATTTGATACATCAATACCCTTTACTTTTCCATATTTAGAATACATCATTTTGAATACTTCATATTCATACTGCTCAAAATAAGAATCTCCAGGAAGAAATTTATCATCTTCCTTGATTCCCTCTCTTGAAATAGAATTAAACAATACACGATATTCCCTTAAAGCCTCTTCTTTAATGAAAAAATCATTGATACACTTCAAATCTGCCTCTGGATCAATCACACAATTAAACTGTATATTTTCTTTTTTATCAGGGTATTTCCGATATACCATTTTTATATTCTCCATGACTATATCAAAAGAGCCTGTATCGTCAACTCTATGTCGATTTTTATTATGATATTGTCTCGGTCCATCCAAACTAATCGTTAATACAAAATTATTTTTCATCAAGAAGTCTATTTTCTCTTCCGTAAGCAATGTTGCATTTGTTGTTACAAAATATCTGATTTTCTTTCCATAATATTCATTGTTGCAATATTCCACAATTCTTCTTATCATTTCAAACTCAATCAAGGGTTCTCCACCATAAAATCCTATCTGTGCATCAGGAATATCAAAGGAATGTAAAAAATAAAAATCTATCGCCTTTTTAGCTATTTCAAAAGACATTTTTCTGTTATTATGCTGTCTGTTATAAAAACCACCTGAATATGGACAATATTCACACTTTAAGTTACATTGTTGCGTAACTTGCAACGTCAATGACTGGACTGATCCTTCTAAATAATTTTCTAGTAACCTTGAAGCCGGATGTTCAATTTTACACCAATGATGACTTGATAAAAAACATTGTTCTGTTAACCTATTTAATATCTCGTTCACATCAGCATCACATTCTGAAATGTTTGCTGTCCCTTTTTCCAAATGCTGTAAATGTACATACACACTCTCTGGTATTCTGACAATGGCATTTGTATTAAAATCATAAAAATAGCAACAATTATATGTTCTAAAACAATGAATAAATGGTTTTTCCTTCATAATAATTTTCCTCTTATAAAGTATGGCATCCGCTAATTGCTAGATGCCATACCCCTTTTTTCATTCCTATCTGCTTTTATTTATTTTGCCTTACGTTCAGAATCGTTATATTTAGCAGTGTAAGAATTTGTACCCGATGGGCACGGACAGTTAGTGCAGACACAAAAAGCATATGCCTGTAAAGATTTCTTATCTAACTTTACTTTTTTTCCAAGTTTTCTCATAAAATTCACCTCCTTTCACATTTCATTTTATATTTATCGTTCAATAATAAATATTTTATATAGCCAACTATCTGTACAACATTTCTATACTTCTTCATCTATCTTGCTTGATGTTAATAAAGAATCCGTCTTAGAGTATGTACCATTATTTGTATAGGTTGCACTCGCCCGGTTTGCAGCATTCGATATACCAGTTGCTTTCTGCGATATTTTGCTTACAAAAGAATTATATCCTGTAAAGACCGTTTTCAGCGAACTGATATCTGCCTGCTTTAAAGCATCCTCGTCTAATTCCAACTTGTTTCCTTTTCCTATGGTAATACCTATTTTGGCAAGCATATTACTGTTTTTGTCTGTCATTCCAGTCATCCATAAAGCATTTCGCAATACATCCTTTGTATTCGATTCTCCTGCTTCCTTAACTACATCATTATAATCTTCAACAAAAGATTTTACTGCCTTGGTGATTTTATCCCAGTCATAATCCTCTACCTCAATCTCTTCCCCCGTTTTTTCATCTTTCTTTTTTATTTTCTTTTTTTCCCAAAGAGAAGAGTCATTCAAAGCATCTGCTGATTTTTTCAGAGAATCTGCACTTGTTTTCATCAAGGTAAGTTTTTGTGAAGTATCACCTTTTCCCGATAATTTTTCAGCATCCTGTTTTGCATAATATGCTTTCATAAGTTTTCCATAGCTTCCATTTTTGATTGTAGCATAATCAGAAAGCATATTTGTATTGCCTACTGATGAACTATCTGACGTTCCACTAAACAACGCTGAAAAATCTACATTGCTGTTATATTTACTTGTATAATCACTAAAACTTTTGATTTCTGACATAACACCAGCCTCCTTTCCGAACTATAAACGTATATCGATCGGTGTATATACTACCGACTGTCCACTTTCTGATGCTGGATTTTTTATTGTTTCTGCTGTTTCTGTTTTAACATCTGCATTCTCTGATGCATCTGTTGCCGTATCTGCATTTTCCTGTGTATTCTCTGCTTTCTGCGTTTGATCCTTCTTTGTTTCTGCTGCATCTGTACGGTTGTCTGCCTTTGCTGCTTCTTCCATAGATTTATTTGCATCTGAAAGTGAAGACATCTGTGATGCTGTTGCAGACTGCGCTTTTGCCTGCAAATCTGCCAGTTCTTCTTCTTTCTTTTCGGTATTGCCTTTTCCAGCATCCTGCTTGATTTCAGACTCAAGCACACCGGCTCTTCCTTCCATCTGTGTTGCCATACTACCCTGCACTTTTGCTTGCTTCATAGATGAATCTGCGGAAATCATTGCCCTCATACCTGCCTGTGACAAGCCTGTTCCTTTCTTTGCAGATGTATTTTTTGTACCAGCCACCATATCATCCATAGATGATTTTTTACTCTGCTGTTCCTTTCTCTGTTCAATCTGGTGCTGTCTTAACTGTTGATTGAGATTTGTAATTTCCTGTTGTATCTCCTGACGTTTCTTCATCTTATCCTCTAATGACAGTTCTTCATTTGATGATAAGTCCTGCAATTTCTGCTGTGCATTTGCAATCTGATTCTGAATATTTTTACTCACAGAATCATTCGCCTGTGCCATTCCCATTGCTCCTGTCTGCGTATTCGTTCCGTTAAATCCATTAATTTTCATCATTTCGTTGTCCTCCTTGAGCTAATACTCTGAAATCCGTTTCCTGAAAATCTGTATAACATGATTTCTCTTTATTTTTTCTTTCGGCATATCTTTCTTCACAATAAACTGTGATGTTGTGAACCGCCCTTTTTTCGTTGTGAAGCATCAAAAAAGCACTACATATTTCTGTAATTTTTGTAATTTACAAAATACATAGTGCCAATTTATTTCTTTATTCTACCTGCATCATAATGCTAAGGATTACTTCCTCATTTCCCTGCTCCAAAGATATATCTCCCATATACATTCTGGCAACCCGGCGAATGTTATTCAAACCCATTCCATGTTCCCTCCCAGATTTGGTTGTTTCTGGCAAATCGCTATCACCAAAATTAAGCTGACCCCCAAAACTGTTTTTTATGGTTATCATAAAGATACTGTTTTTCCGAAAAGAAGAAATGCTGATATACGGATCATCTCCACTTACATTTTCCATGCAGTTATTCAAGGCATTATTCATGATCACACTCAGATCAAATGCATTTAACTTCGTATTCTGCGGATAATGAAAATCCGACAGAAACCGAATCTGCCTTTCTTTTGCTTCTCTCAGCTTTTCCATCAAAATGACATCAATTACCGGACTTCCTGTCTTTATTTCCGGAGATACCTCGTCCCATTCATTTTTCAGATGTTCCAAGTATTCTGCAGCATCATCCATATCATTATGTGCCACCAGATGTTCCAGTGTCTGTATATGATTTCCCATATCATGGCGCATGGAGCGGATATCCCGATACAACTTTTCGACTTCCTCGATATGCTTTTTCATGTCACTGATCTGATTTAATACCAGCGCTTGTCCCCGCTGTTCTTCCTGCATCTCTTTCCAGTTTTGAAACATTACAATCACAACAAGAATAGCAACTATAGAAATCAGATAGTGTAAAAAGCTTAAAGCTCCATAAAATCCATATGTATCAATCAAGTTCTTTCCAGTATCTCTTTCGTATATCATGAGATAATATTGTAAAATGCCATACCCAGTGACGCCTACAAGCGAAGGTATAATAAGCATTACCATCTCTTTGACGCTCATTTCATCTTTTTTGTATATATACGCTTTATTGATCAGTCCTATTGCAACCGCAATAAAAGCAATACAAAGTACAATATCCAAAACTCTGGTTCCAACATATAGTCCGTATTGCAACCACACTTTTTCTGCACTCATATTCCGAAATACAAGTGCTTTTGTAACAAGATCATCAAGTCTGCCTGCCATTGCAACCGTTAACCATCGGATAGAAAAGAACGTAATTGCAAGAAATATTTTCTGATATATATTTCTTCTGTCCTCTACATACATTGCAAGAAACGCTGCTATAACTCCAATCAGATATGCGGAAAAATTATCAATCTGTGGCGGAATCATATATAAAACAAGCATAATCGTAATATAAACAATACTGACTGCCACAGCCCCTTTTTTCTTTTTTATATAGGGACAAACAAATTTTCCAAAATAGATTCCTGTAATCATAAGGAGTGCAATAACAGAAATTTTCGATGTAACCATCCAGCATTTTTCTACCAAACTCATCCGATTTCTTTTCCTTTCCTCTGATTATATTTCAAATATTGTTTTACAAACTCAGAATAATTCTGTTTTGCAATCAATGCAGTTCCATTTTCCATCGTCACACAATTTGCATCATATTTCTGAACATATTTGAAATGTACGAGGTAGGCTCTGTGTGTACGAAAAAAATCTGCTCCCGCAATTTCACTCAGTTCCTGCAATTTTCCATAATATTCAATATTCGTATCCCATGTATGGATAATGACTTTTCGATTATATACCTCAGCATACACAATATCCTTCAAAAACACTTTCATATGGCTTCCTCCGGACTGCACCATCATGTATTTTTCATCCAATTGATTTTCAGAATATTCTTTAATGCTTCTGACTGCACGTTTCACAACTTCCTCAAATTTTTCATCTGAAAACGGTTTCACCAGATAATGAAATGCTGCAACATCAAATGCCTGAAAAACATACTCCTCCACAGCAGTTACAAATATTAATACCATTCTTTCATTTTTCTGACGCAGAATCCTTGCCGTTTCCATTCCATCCATTCCTGGCATCTGAATATCCAAAAATAGAATATCCGGCTCACAACCACTTGCAATCAATTCATCACCAGATAAATATTTTTCTATTACTGCATCCGGTAATAATTTCTTTATTTTTTCTTCTAATATCAATCCTATAGATTTTTCATCATCGCAGATTGCTATTTGCATCTTGTCACTTCCTTACTTACATACAATTATATTTATTATATCGGAAAAAATCTTTTAATAGCTAGCCACCATGTTGCGAACAGACCTTTTTTTGTTGTGAAATAGCATATCACTATATTTCTTCCACTCCATCCACTCCATCCTTCAAAAAGTACTGATGAATATATTATCATTCACTCTATTATTTCCACATATTTTGTTGCAAATAGATTATCTAAACTTTTCTCTGAAAGTTCCTGCCCATCACTATTTTCCACCAGATGATACAGTTCATGCAATTTATGTTTCATATCGTGCTTTAACTTCTGCACTTCCTTATTCTGTTTTTCTGCTTCTTCATAATAGATGTCTTTATAGTGCATTTCTTCCCTGTACATTGCATCCTCATACTGTTTTTGCACAAGATAATTAAAACGCTCCATCATATACAGCATAAAATAATCCGTCAGGACAAGTGAAATTACAATACTGGCACACATAAGCAGGCTTTTTTCACTGCCAGCTTCCAATGACAAAAGAATAACAAAGCAACAGTTCAACACTGTAAAGGTAAATACCATAACCAGCACACCCAAAATTTCTTTCGGAAAGGCAGCAATCTGCATCCCTTTCTTTGAAATCAATTTTGACAGAATATACATCACATTTCCACGAACAAAGCTGCCTATTACCATTACAAAATAATATTTATAACTTTCTCCCATATGAAAATTCATCGCATGGAGTAACAGCAAAGCTACAGGTTCAAACAGCATTCCAATACCCATGAATGTCACAATATTTATAATTCTCGTCCACATTCCTGATTCATAATAAAATGATAACAGTATAAGCACAATCAAAAGAGTCGCAAGATTCAGATACGGATTTTTTATGTTGCTGACAAATGTCCATATAATTGCAGCGATGGTAAATCCAGCCCATATCCATACCTTTGATACTGGTTTCATTTTCTTATTGGAATGAAAATAATAAATAAACACTGCCAGATCAAACAGGCTGATGGCAAAGCGTATCACATATTCCATCCTTAAACCATCCTCCTTACAAACTCCATATGTTTTTCTTTTAAATTCTGCTTATGGGAGCGGGCAATCAGAAGTCTTTCTTCATTGTCCATCACTACTTCATCTCCATCAATCGCCCTGATATGCCCAAGATTGATGATATATGATACATGAATATGGGCAAAGACCTTATCATCAAGCTGTTTCCATATTTCTTCAGTTGTCATATTTGCCTTGAAATTTTCTGAAATCGTATGTATCACTGCCTGACGACCTTTCTTCTCAAAATACACAATATCATCGCAGCTAATACGAAACTGATTTTTTCGGAACTGAAAGACAAAGTCACGCTTTATCATATGAAGATACTGCATGGCTTTTAAAAGAACGGACTCCAGCTTTTCCACTGTAATCGGTTTAGAAATATAGTCAAAGGTAATAACCTCAAAAACATCCATAACATACTGAGTATATCCAGTCAGGAATACAAACAATGCTTTGGCATCTATTTTCCGGATTTCTTTTGCAAGCTGCAAACCATTCATCTCCGGCATTTCAATGTCAAATATATACAGATGATACATTTCTCCATAATCTATAACATGCTTCAGCAACTCCTTCGCTGTAAAATACACTTCATAAGAAAACTGGTACTGTGCTAACTTATCAAAAGCACTTTCCAGCATTTCTACATCTGTTCTGCTGTCATCACAGACCGCAATATTAAGCATAACACTTCCTCCTTTTCGAGCTTGGAAGCAGGAAGCACTTCAATTTATCTAATCAACTTAGATAAATACGCCAGCACACGGTCAAAAAAATCATTTCTCTGCTCTTTTGTGCTGTTCGCAACATAGTAATCCAAATTAAAATCTTTTATGTTGCTGCTCTCGCCTGTTATAAGATATGTAGGATCAATTCCATATTTATGATAGAGTGTCAATACTTTATCTACAGATATTCCAGTTACACCTGCTTCAAGTTTTCGATAATGTTCTACTGTAACACCCAATACATCCGCAATTTCTGACTTTTCAAGGTTCATATTCAGTCTTGCCTCTCTTAGTCTCTTTCCTATCTGTATATTGGCATCTTTTCTTCCTGTGTCCAAGATTTTGCACCTCTTTTCCATGTTAATCATATCAATGGGACTTTGATTCTCATAGTCCAGAAAACAACCCAATGCACATCATTTTATGCTCGTGAGTAGGTTAATTTGTGCTTTTATTAAAAAAACGAATGGCACACCTGATGCCATTCGTCTTTATCTGCTTTATATTCTGTTGTAAATTCTATTAGCGGACAGCTTTTGGCTATTTATCATATCCATCACTGCATTTCTTTTACTCTGACATCCACAGTATTTTTAAAATTTTCAATCTGATGTGAATACTGTTCATTCATAAGTGTGGAATGAATCATAAAATCCGCTGTCGCAATATTATTTGCAATCGGTATATCATACACCTGTGCAATTCTAAGAAGTGCCTTAACATCAGGATCATGTGGCTGTGCTGCCAGTGGATCGGAGAAGAAAATAAACCATGTCGATATTTCCCTCTACAATTTTTGCCCCTATCTGCTGATCTCCCCCTAATGGACCGCTGTTATATCCTTTTATCTTTAATCCTACATGATCTGCTATCATTCTCGCAGTCGTTCCGGTTCCTGACCGGTTATGTTGCTGTAAAATCTCTTTATTGTCCATACACCATTTCAACATATCCTGTTTTTTCCCATCATGAGCAATCAAAGGTATGTTTTTTGTTTTTCAATCGTCATTGTAAGATATTTAATCATCTGCGTACCCCCAATCTGCCATTTCTATTATTGTGTTCCATCCTTTTTCTGTACTCTCTTGGTGTAATCTTGTATCTGTCCTTAAAAACACGGTTAAAAGTTCTTTGACTTTCAAACCCACAATCAAGACATATATTTGTAATGGAATCCATTGTGTTTTCCAGTGCCGCAACTGCATAATTTAACCGGACTCCATTCACATATTTACTAAAATTACAGTGAAAGGTTTTTGCAAACATTCTTGATAACACATATTTGCTTACACACAAATCGTATGCCTGTATCAGCATTGGATTCCCCTCTGTTATTTCTGCCAGATATTTTATAGCATTTACTACATCTGGATGCACTTGTTTTTTTTCACAACTGGGTTCTTCGGGCTGTATATCTGTAACTCTTTATAATAGGAAGAAAACAATGTCGGATCAAGATACAGGTATATTACCTTACTTTCCTTTTCTCCAAACACCTGATAATGATATATCACATTTGGAAACACGATTGCAAATTCTCCCTCGTCCATGTGATACAATTCTTGTCCAACTCCAAGCTCAATATCCCCATCCGTTACATACACTACCTCTATCGCTTCATGCAGATGTGGTGGTAAATGTACTGGTTTCTTCCACTCTGCCACTATTCCATCAGTTCTATTCTCATATACCAATAACACTTGCAAGCAACTCCTTTTAATTATAATGCCTGTTTCTCCACTGCCCTTCTTGTTTTAATTAATCTGCCGAATAGCCAACTAAAATCATATTGCCAAATGTTCCTGTACCAATGAGCTTCTTCTCAAAAATCATTACTAGAATCAGTAAAACAATATTGGAAAGAAGCTGATAATTTCCAAAACTCATCCCAAGCTTATGCGAAATTCCATAATTTATTGCTGAACAGGGATCTGTTCCCATATCACACGTCACTAGAAGTGATACACACATTCCCATAACGATAACCGCAATGATCATCACAAAAAAACTTTTTAACCAATCTATAGTAATCTTAAATTTCATAATTTATCCCACATTTACATTCTTTTATCATAATCAGCAGATGGTAAATGAATAATCTATATCTTCTTCTGCACTGATACGATAATCATCTTCCACATCACTTCCCCAACTATCAATACCACCGACACCTCGAACAGCTCCATATACACAAAGAACAGTTCTTCTTGCCTGCGGCAGTTCTTCATAATGTAATGCATTTTCTATCTCGGATGCCGTATAAGGCAGGCAAGAAAAAGCAAATTTTTTGTCGGTCTTTTCAATACGGAGTGTCTGGTTTGAACTGTCTGGTCTGCTGTTATCAAGACCACAGATATTCTAGAATTGTTCCATATTGTTTTTTTACATATTGAAATATAGTGTCTCTGTACATACTGTGTATACCTCTGATCCTGTAATTTCATTTTTGAATATAATCATATCATATTTTCCTCAAATACAGTTATTTAAGATTTAGCGTATACTATTGGAATGCTCAAAATAAAAAGATGCAGAAATGTATAATTGTTGAAAATATACATCTCTTCATCTTTAATCTTTAGGATTTTAACTTTCATGAACAGCATATTCCGCACTAATATGGAGGAATATTATCCTATTTATGTCTAGTTTAATACGGCACACCATTCATAGAATAATTAGAATTAACCTGCATGGTGCAAATCCTCCTTAGTACACATTAAATCTCAAACACTTCTTATGCTTTCATGTCAAAAGATGGATTTTCTTCTAAATAATCCGGCAATTTTTCCAACTCTGATTGCTGATCATTCTTTATGGTATGATACTCATTAAAATAAATTCCATAAAACTCTTTTTCTTTTTCACGTTCAGCCGGAGTCCTTTCACATGCCCATCCATATCCTGATCCAAGATACGTCAGTGCTTTTGTACCTTGATAATAAATATCAGCACCATACCCTCCACTTGTCAAAATTGGGCAGACCAATGTACCACCTCCTGCCAAAACAAACTTCTTTTCAGCAAGATCGCTTTTATTACCTTCTGCCCTCTCCAGAAAATCAAGCAACGACAATTCACCAATCCCCTGACATTTTGGATTATGATTTGAACTTTTTACTGCATTTTTTGCTTGTTGATATAATGCCTTTCTGTTCGGTGATACATCGGACATATATTCTGCACATAACGAGGTTCTCTGTCTATGAATATTTTCCAATTCTGCCTTACTTGTAGTATTAGTGGCTTTCCGAGCCAGTTCCTTAATCTCAGCAACAAACTCAGCCTGTGTCTTATTACTTTTCTTTGCACTCGGAATCATAGACCAATCAGGTTCTCCACTCTGCAATGATATACTGTTTTTTGTATTCGCAGAACTAGTCGCACTTGAAATAGCAATTTCCATGAATCCACCTCGCATTCTATTCACTGTATGTAACTATCATTTTTCCACCAAAAACAGTAAATCCATCCATTCCAGTATATTGCTGTAAAATCTTGCCCTGAATTTGTACTAAAAATCTAATATTAGCTGCTTTCCCGGCTAATGCCGTAGAAGTGTTTTTTGAAGATGGATTATTGGTTGTCTGAAACGGAATAGTTATAGCATCTCCCGTGTCTAAATCAGTAACCAAATAATTATTTATTGTCGTGTACTTTGACTGAGTTACTCTTGTCCCTGTTGGACAATAAATCGTAATACTTTTTATTGTTGCTCCTTCTTGAATAACCTTACTAAAATCAACAATCTGACCTACTGACTTAATTACTCCTGTCTGTCCAGAAGAAGTTGCATAATCTTTTGATAATATTTTTGTTTCTGATGATGAAGTTGCAAATACCGTTGTGTCTTCTGACAAAACATCTTCAATATTGACAATAACTGTTTTTAGTTTTCCTTCTGTCAAATCAGACACATTTGTTTCTATTTTAGGACTTTTTTCTGCTGCAAAGGTATACTCACTACTTCCTAAAATCACTGTTGCTGATAAAACCACTCCCATTGCTAATGGGAAAATTTTTTTCATTTTAATTCCACCTTTCAGTTTTGTTATATACATTAAAAGATTACTCTTACATCAATATTTAACGCTGCTTCATCTTTGTAAATATACTTCAATATAGTCAATTATAAAAAAATAATTTGAAATAACAATATTCATTGCAGAAAGTGACCAATTTTTGCAGAAAATAACCATTTAATTGTTTTCTCTTAATAAAAAATCCTCTTGACCTATATTTCAGATCAAGAGGATTTAACATATACTCCATATATTATCTATTCTATGCTCACATTGTTTCTAGTAGCTATACGCTACCTTTAATGTTATTGTAACCGTCGATGTCGGATAAATATTTCCCTTATATGACACACCTGAGTTTTTAATCCATATAGTCCAAGTACCAGATGGATTTTCTCCTTCAAACCCTGTTATGGTAATAGTTCCACTTTTTGATGGTCCTGTGATTGATCTAGTTGTTCCTTTAGGACTTAATACATAAATTGTATACGGATCTGAACCAGACGATACATTACAATACAACTGAACCTTACTAATTGATGGATTGTTTCCAGTTACACTTCCCAAAGATAATGTACTCTTTCTTGATTCGCCACCATTTATTGCATTCAGTTTAACTGTAGTCTTACTAAAGTTATTGCTTGCTGCAAATACTGGCATTGCAAACATCATACAAGCCATTAAACATGCCACTACTGACATAAATGATTTTTTTACTACTTTTTGCATACTTTCAACCTCCTCTGATAAAATATATAAAGCATATGTCAAATTTTAGTATCCACTGTTGACTGTGTAAGAGATTTCTCAGTTTCTACAGATTCTCTTGTAACACTATCTAATGCACCATCTTTGATTGGCTTGCCAATTTCCCAGTTAGAATCAGCCTTTTTTGCGGCATCATAAAATGCCTGTCTGTAAATTCTCTCATATTTT
>ERZ773186.2119-NODE-2119-length-15356-cov-49.726685_pt1 | contig 15356 bp, 15 predicted proteins | sample MGYA00581000_ERZ773186 | MGnify/ENA primary metagenome ERZ773186 (study PRJEB29015, sample SAMEA2737752) | human gut metagenome | biome: human gut; feature: human-associated habitat; material: faeces | place: China | collected 2012 ...
CCCCGTGCTTCTCCAAGTTCTCCTGTATCAAATGAATCAGATGATTCTGATCTATTTTCAAGTCCTCAACAATCGCAAAATGCATCAAAGCTCAACCGCCTGCCACTCAAAATGTGTGTAAATATACTCACATCGAGATGTTGTAAGTTCTCACGAACATTACTTACTGCTTCATCGTATATGCTTTTACAATCTGTAAACAGATATGCTACTCACAAGTTCTTGTACACTCCACAGTCGTTAATTCCCGAAATAGCCTTCGGTACATACTTACATTTGCTTTTCATTATGCAATCTTGTAAGTTTTAGCATCTTTTAAATTAAGTGCCGCATTGAGATCCCTATCTGCAACATAGCTACAATCACATCTATAGATTCTATCTGAAAGTTTTAAATCTTTCTTTATAGAACCGCAACAATGACATAGTTTAGAAGATGGATAAAATCTATCTACAACCCTAAGTTCAATATTGTTATCATCACATTTGCTTTTCAGTGTAGTTCTAAACTCGTAGAATTTCTGTGATGCAACAGCTTTAGAAAGATGCCTGTTCTTCATCATACCTGACACATTCAAATCTTCAATCGTTATATAAGATGGTTTGGTTTTCACTATCTCAGTAATTATCTTATTGATGTAATCAGTATGGATATTATCCCGTCTATGATAAAGTTTCTGTACTTTGAGCTTTTGCTTTTGTATATTTGCTCTTTGAGTGGACTCTCCTTTCTTTAAATATTCATATTTACGAGAGAGACATTTTTGCTCTCTTCGTAGTTGTTTTTCAAGTTTCTTTAATCTTGCTGATTTATTAATGTTCTTGTACGTCTTTCCGTTTGAAACAATAGCAAAATTTTTTAAGCCTAAGTCTATCCCAATGCCATCATTATTACTGCTATCAATAAGCATATCAGGAATCTCTACAAGAACGGATACATAGTATCTACCAGCTTTAATAGATACCGTACCGCTTTTAATTACATACCCATCTTTTGTCGTAGGAATATATCCTTTTTCTTTGATACGAACCCAACCAAGTGATGGAATATTAATTCTGTGTCTTTCGCATCGGCAATCCTTTGGATTATTCTTTACGAAATACATCTTCACATCAGATTTTCCTTTCTTTTTAAAATTAGGAAAAGCACTTTGATGTTTGAAAAATCTGGTAAATGCGACACAACCATTTTCGATTGAACGCTTTACAGATTTTGAACTGACTTCCTTAATCCATAGCTTATCTGGATTTTTGGGAAGATACTCATTGTTCAGCCAGACACTAAAACTTTTACCACTCATAAACTTTTCTCCATTGTCATGAAGCTCTTTGTTGTGAGCGAGATAGAAGTTGTAAATATATCTACAAGTTCCTATTGTTTTACGGATCTTAACTTTCTGCTCCTCTGTCGGATTTATTTCCGTTTTGAAGCTCTTTAGCAATTTCCTCATCCCTTTCTATTTGTTTTTTATACTTACGAAGTCCATACAACCTGCAAGAAAATACATGAAGTATAGAAACAATATCCTGTATGAGTTCTTCCTGTGGTGATAGTTCTTCGTTGTTCACTACCACAATGCTTGTATTAAACTTCATACAGAATTTTTCAAACCAATCGTAACCAAATCTGATAAATCTATCTTTATGAGTTACTATTATGGTTTTTATTTTCTGTTCCATTACTTCATTTAATAATTCATTCCACTTTTTACGATTGTAATTAAGACCACTTCCATAATCCTCAATACACTGGTCTACAATAATTCCTTTTGCGTTACAAAACTGTCTTAAAAATGCAACTTGATTTAGTAAATCATCTTTTTGATTTCTTGTAGACACTCTGGCATAAATAACTACCTGACGTTTATCATTTTCAGTATTTATACCTTTAAATTGTAGATACTGGTCATAAGTGTAATAACGCCTATCAGTTGGAGTTCGATTTGCCTTTAAAGTTCCTTCTCTGTCCCAGCGTTGCAATGTCTTAACAGACACACCTAACAGTTCAGCAAAATCTTTTGGCTTATAATTTGTGATATTTGATGTATTCATAATAATTTACTCCTTTGAGTATATTTAAACACATTTAATCACATTTGACAATATATTCAATTACTTATTTTCTCCTCCTCTTGTCATTATCTATTACAATTAGAACGTTTTTTTCTTAATCATTAGTATATAACACAGTCTGTAATCTGACAATGAGTTATTCAATGTCACCGGGGTTCATATCATGGTATAAAAATGCGTCTGAACAGGTAAACCTTAACTAAAAATTTGGTTGATAAACCAAATAAAAGTGATATACTGACTAAAATATATAAAATATGCTAGAGCTAATAAATTTGCTATGGGTAGGCCCAAAACTATATCAGGAGAAAAAATGGATACAAGAATTGAAAAACAGAATCTTCCACATTCAAAATTAGAAAAAGAAGAGGATATTTTGGAAAAAATTTGTCTCTGTAAGCAAAATGGAATTGAGATGAAAATAGAGAAAATCTGTCATTCCCTGCATATCGAAAAAAGAAGCTTGATGTCTTATTTGAAAAGCTTACAAAAGCATGGCTATATTGAAACTATAATACCTGAACAAGAGATTCAATTGACAGATTATGGCTTGGCAGTGGGAAATAATTACATTTATCGCCACAATTCCATCAGCCAGATGCTACAATTTATTGGAGTTAATGAAAAAATTGCAGATCAGGATGCGTGCAGAATAGAACACATTGTAACAGATGAGTCAGCGAGGGCAATGTGTCAGTTTATCAATTTCGAAAATATGTATTATGAAAGACGAATCAGGAATTCAGAACTTACAGATCGTTATGAAAAAGGAAGGTATACCTTTACGATGCAGATGTATAGTTTGGAACAGCAATGTCCAAGACGACTGAAACCGGAGTATACCTGCTATTCCAGAGATATCTTTCTTGAAATTACGGAAAAAGGATGCTTTGAGCTGCAAAAAACAGAAGAATTGAAGCGAAAGAGATTGTGGTATAAGGATTATGATAAAAAGTGGAAAATAGCGGAGCGGGGAGAATATGGAGAAAAAATTCCGGCTAATATTTTTGAATTCATTGTAAAACCGAATGACAGGATAATAGAAGGAAATCTTCTCATAGCATTTATGAATGAAAAAAAGAACGAACCGGAGGTGTGGGAATGTGCGCAGCTGGAAGTAGAGATTTGGTAAGAGGAACATGACATGGGTAAGAATGAGACAATGGGATTTGAGCATTTGACAATATTACAGATTCGCTACCTGACAGAGCTGGAACAGATGGCAAAGGGAAGAGGAACAATCGGTGCGATTGCTGAAAAATGTGGCGTCAAGCATCCAACGGTAAGTAGATTCTTTAAAAGCTGTATTGAAAAAGAATATCTGACACAAAGTCTTGATTTTACAGAAAAGGGAAAAATGATGTTGCAAAGGCATCAGAAAGTAGTAGGAGATGTGCGGGAATATCTCGAAAGAAGCGGGATTACGGAAGGAATGGATGATGTTCTGAAAGGAATGGTTGAGAATATTGATTATATCAGACTGGAAGAGTTGGCCAGGAGTCATATGCGCGTTAACAAGGGAATTCAGATGAAAAAAGAAGAGGATGGAATTGGTGAGATTGAGGAACTGATAGAATACGGAAATCATATGGTGGCAATTTCTATTATGCAGACTGACGGCAGCGGCCGTTCAATGGCAGAGCATGGATTCGAGCATCTTGGCATAGTAAAACGCAATAAGAGAGGATGCTATCTTGAATTAATAATCAAAGAAATGCATGAGATTTCACGTATTAACGGAAGAAAAATGACAGGGCATCTTACCGGTCTGAAATATTTACAGGGAGATGTATATAAAATTGCTGGAATAAAAAACGGAAAGGTAAGAATTCCAATCAGTGCATTCCGCTTCCAGAAATTTGATCATGGAATGTTACAGGGGAATTTGATGATAACGGTATCCTGTTCGGTAGGAGAAGCGCACATGCCGGAAAGTACGGCAAGACTGATTTTTAAATTATAGGATTTTATATAAAGCATTGGAAGATGAGGAAAATGGATGTGAACGAAAAAGGTTCCATCCATTTTTTAGTTATATATATTCGTTTATAAATGTAAAAACAGAAAAAATTAATGAGAATATTTTTCAATAACGCTGAAAAGTGTAGGTTTAAGAGGGAAAACGAAATACACATTTTCGTACTCTCGGGTACGAAAGAAAGACATAAATATTGACAATAGAAAAAGAAATACTATATATTTTTAGCGGAACTGATTTAACTAACTGCGGATGGTGAAGACTAACTAAAGGTAGACAAGATAACCTGATACAGGAAATGAGTATATGGAAAGAAAAGGAGAAAAGCCTGAAGCTGAAATGGCAGAAAGCGTAGAGTAAGATGGACAAAGTAGAAAAGAAACAGCAGAAAGAACAGTATGTCGTAGAAGAGATGATCCGGCTGTATTGCCGGAAAAACCATCCGAAAGAAAAAAGACAGGAAGGGCAGATGTGTCCTGACTGTCAAAGACTTTCGGACTATGCAAAACAAAGAAGTCAAAAGTGTCCATTTATGGAAGAAAAGACGTTTTGTGCGAACTGTAAGGTGCATTGTTATAAGCCACAGATGAGAGAGCAGATCAGGCAGGTCATGCGGTTTTCAGGACCAAGGATGCTGTTGTATCATCCGGTCCTTGCAGTATGGCATTTGATATGCAGCAAAAAAGAATCAAAAAAAGAAACAAAAGGGTAAGAATCTTATGATTAAAACAAGACTGGTGGGTTTATTGTCCCACGCAAAAAAATATATCGTGTATACGATTTTATGGCAGTGGGCAGCTCTCCTGTCGCAGGTAGTGGCGGTTTTTACTATTGCCAATTTACTGGAACGGGTAGTGTATCGTGCTGTGACCATTCCGGTGATTGAACAGACGATACTGATTTTAGTTGTGGTTGTGATTATCCGGTTCGTATGCGAACGGATGGGAGCAAGGTCTTCCTATCTGGCATGTGTGGATGTAAAGAGGATTCTGCGTGAAAAGATTTATGAGAAAATGTTAAAGCTGGGAGCTTCCTACAGTGAACAGGTATCCTCTTCGGAGGTGGTACAGGTGTCAACCGAAGGTGTGGAGCAGTTGGAGACATACTTTGGAAAATATCTTCCACAGTTATTCTACAGCCTGATCGCACCACTGACATTATTTATCATTCTTTGCAGAGTGAGCCTGAAAGCGAGTGTGATACTGCTGATCTGTGTACCGCTGATCCCGATTTCTATCGTGGTGGTACAGAAGATTGCAAAGAAATTACTGAGTAATTATTGGAGCATTTATACCGGACTGGGGGATTCGTTCCTTGAAAATTTACAGGGACTTACCACGCTGAAGATTTATCAGGCAGACCAGCAGAAAGCCGACGAGATGGATGTGGAATCCCAGAACTTCCGCAGGATTACGATGAAGGTGCTGACCATGCAGCTCAATTCCACAAGTGTGATGGATATTGTGGCGTATGGTGGAGCTGCGATCGGTATGGCAGCCTCTGTATCCGAATTCTTAAAAGGAAATATCAGTGTAGCAGGAGCATTATGTATTGTTCTGCTTGCCAGCGAGTTTTTCCTGCCGCTTAGGCTGCTTGGTTCATTCTTCCATATTGCAATGAATGGTATGGCAGCAAGTGATAAGATTTTCAAGATTTTAGATTTACCGGAGCCACAGGCCGGAGAAAAAACACTGCCGGAGGTCGCGTTAGATGTCACATTAAAAGATGTGCATTTTTCTTATGAGAAGGACAGAGAGATTTTAAAAGGAATCAATCTGAATCTACCGGCAGGAAGTTTTGTATCACTGGTAGGTGAATCCGGATGTGGCAAAAGTACGATTGCCGGAATCCTTGCAGCAAAGAACCGGGGGTATACCGGAGAGATCACCATCGGTGGTGTACCGCTTAATGAAGTGAATGAAACAAATCTGATGCAGAGGGGTGTTCTGGTTCGCCATAACAGCTACCTGTTCAAAGGTACAGTAGAAGAAAATCTGAAGATGGCAAAACCGGACGCAACGAAAGAAGAGATGGAAACTGTTCTTCAGAAAGTCAATCTCTTAGGGTTCTTACAGACACAGGATGGCTTGCAGACACAGTTGCTGGAAAAAGCAAGTAACCTGTCCGGCGGTCAGTGCCAGAGACTGGTGATTGCCAGAGCATTGCTTCGGACAGACAGTGCAGTTTATATTTTCGATGAAGCCGCATCCAATATTGATGTGGAAAGTGAAGAACTGATCATGAATGTGATTCACGAACTGGCAAAGACAAAGACGGTGCTTCTGATCTCCCACAGACTGGCAAATGTTGTGAAGTCTGACAGGATTTATTTCTTAAAAGACGGAGAAATCAAGGAAAACGGAAAGCATGATGAGCTGATGAGCCAGAATGGTGAGTACAGACATCTGTATGAAAGCCAGATGGCACTGGAAAACTATGGAAAGAAGGTGGCGGGGTAATGAGTGATATTGATGTAAAAAATAATAATAAAGCTACCGGTTCTGGGCGCCGAAGTGCCCTCCGGATCATGGGAAGCCTGATTGGTCTGGTAAAGCCTCTGATTCATATTATGCTGGCAGCAATTATCCTTGGAACATTAGGCTATTTGTGTGCGATTTTCCTCACTATATTGGCAGGACAGGTTATCGTGCATGGACTTCTGACAGGAGTAGCTGGAATGATGATTCCGGTGGACAATATGTGGCTGGTATCTACCCCGGTGAAAACAATTATCACAGTCATGATCATAATCGCAGTACTTCGTGGAATCCTTCATTATATGGAGCAGTATTGTAATCATTTTATCGCATTCAAGCTGCTTGCAATCATCCGCCATAAAGTATTTGCGGCATTGAGAAAGCTCTGCCCTGCAAAGCTTGAGGGACGGGATAAGGGAAACCTGATTTCCATTATTACAACTGACATCGAACTGCTTGAGGTGTTTTATGCACATACCATTTCCCCGATTGCGATTGCCACACTGACCTCTATCATTATGGTGATTTTTATCGGAAGATATCACTGGCTGGCAGGCGTGCTTGCACTGGCAGCTTATCTGATTGTCGGAGTAGTCATCCCGATGTGGAATGGAAGGCGCGGCAGTCGGAAGGGAATGGAATTTAGAACAAGCTTTGGAGAGCTCAACAGCTTTGTTCTGGATTCATTACGTGGACTGGACGAGACCATCCAGTACGGACAGGGTGAAAAGAGAAAAGAACAGATGTCTGAGCGTTCCAAAAACCTTGCAGGAATGCAGGAAGATTTAAGCAAAATGGAAGGATCACAGCGTTCATTTACCAATATGGTAATTTTGCTTGCGTCCTTTGGAATGTTGGCACTGACCATCCGGCTGTATGACAATGGTGCGATGGGCTTCGAGGGAATCTTGACCTGTACTATCGCAATGATGGGTTCATTCGGACCGGTAGTTGCATTGTCAAGCCTTTCGAATAACCTGAACCAGACACTGGCGAGTGGTGAGCGTGTGCTTTCACTACTGGAAGAGACACCACTTGTGGAAGAGATTCCGAGTGATGTGGAGACTGCGAAAATTTCTGATACAGAGATTTTCAAAGATGAAACTGAGGAACATTCTAACAATCAGGATGTAGATTCTGAGGCGAGAGTAGATTATGCATTCGCAGGAGCCACAGCAGAAAACGTGACATTTGCATATGAAGAAGAGATCATTTTAGATAATTATTCACTGAAATTAGAGCCGGGTAAGATTACAGGTATTCATGGTGCGAGCGGTTCCGGAAAATCGACTTTATTAAAGCTGTTGATGCGGTTTTGGGATGTGCAGGCCGGAAGTGTATCGGTAGACGGTACGGATGTCCGCAAGATTCCGACTAAGCACTTAAGAGATATGGAGAGCTATGTCACACAGGAAACGCACCTGTTCCATGATTCCATTGCAAACAATATTGCGATTGCAAAGCCGGGAGCATCCAGAGAAGAGATTATGGAAGCTGCAAAGAAAGCATCTATCCATGATTTTATTATGACACTGCCGAAGGGATACGACACAGAAGTCGGAGAGCTTGGTGATACATTGTCCGGCGGCGAGAAACAGAGAATCGGAATTGCAAGGGCATTTCTCCATGACAGCCCTCTGATTCTGCTCGACGAACCAACATCAAACCTTGATTCCTTAAATGAAGGAATAATTTTAAAATCATTGAAGGAATCAGCTTTGAAGAAAACTATTGTTCTGGTATCACACAGAGTATCCACAATGAACGTGGCAGATGTGGTGTATGAGATGGAGAACGGCAGAATTTCTTAGAAATGTGTTGCTGTTCACATCACAGTGTGACCAGCAGCAAAATAGTTTTTGCAACTACAGCTTAAGCTGCCTTAATCCCTTAACAATAATAAACATAGTCACAAACTCAGCCGCCGGAAAAGCAAGCCACACACCTGTCATGCCAAAGGCGGCTGAAAGTGCGAATGCGAAAATGCTTATAGCGATAAAACCACGCATGATAGATGCCGCGAATGCATATTTTACGGACTCAACGGCACTTAGGATAGCAGAACCTACTATATTAATTCCGGCAAAAATAAAGCCTGTAAAGTAAAGGCGCAGTCCGCTCTCGGCATATAAAGCAAGCCTGGCATCGTGCTCGCTGTTGAAAACAGATGTCACAAAAGGTGCAAAAGTGCATATGAACAAAATGAGCAGTGCAGCAATTAAGAGAGATGAAACGACAGCCATCCTGAGTATCGAGCCTACATTTTTTCTAAGTCCTCTGCCGTAATAGTCGCTGATAAGAGGCTGTGAACCCTGTGCTATTCCGTTGAACAAAGCTACAGCGACCAGTGACGTATTGGCAACCACACCGTATGCTGCCACGCCGATATTTCCTGCAAGCCTCAGGATAATCATATTGAAGACAATAGTTATGACACCCGATGATATCTCAGCAACAAAGGAAGAAACACCAACCTGGCAGGAGTAAAAGAGTCTCTTGACAGATGGAACCGTCGGCTTAAGCTTTACGGAGCATTTGTCTGAGCAGAAGTGAATACAGCATATCAGGATGCCTATAATCGGTGAAATAGCGGTAGCTAAAGCGGCTCCCTCCATACCAAGTCCAAGCGGGAACATGAGTATGTAATCAAAAACAATATTAAAAAGGCTGCTGAAAAGTGTGGCACACATGGCAATGGATGGTGCACCATCATTTCTTACGAAAGCGTTGCACACATAGTTGCACATGAAAAATGGCGTAAAAAGCATGAAAATACGTGTATAGTTTTTACCGGTATTTATAATTGCTGCATCGCCGCCGAGCAGCCATACGAGCCTGTCCGGGATGAAAATACCAATCAATATGAATATAACACTTATCATAATACACCACAGCAGGGCATGAAAAAAATAGCTCTCGCTTGATGTATTGCCCTTATTTTTTTCTACGACATATCTGATAGCGGAGCCGACTCCGATCATTGCGCCTATGGCAAAAATCAAATTGTATACAGGCAGCACAAGATTGAGCGCTGTGATACCGTTTGAGCCGACAGCCTTTGAGATAAAAAAGGTGTCGGCAAGTATATATAATGACATACCCACCATGCCGAGTATGTTTTGTGAGACGTATTTTATAAATATTTTTTTCATAATAGCTATATTGTAAATGCATCTGTTATTTAAATCAATGACAATTTTTTGCGGCCGGGATGAAAAAGTTCAAAATGAGACATTTTGACTATTGAAATAAATTTCTCAGTACATTATAATGAACATGTTGAAAAAAATTGGGATTACTAAAGGCGGATAATTATGGAAAACAATAAGCTTTCAACAGGTTTAACCGTATGGTTATGGATTATTTTCGTGCTGAATATTCTTGCAACAATTGGTGGAATCGTCGTTGCGTTGGGTGCTTCAGTCGTAGGAGCTACTTTAGGATTAGGTTCGATATATGTCGTACTGTGTTTCATTAGCGTTATACTACAGATTATCATAACTGTTTCTATCGGTATTCTGCTTTTCGCACACAAAAAGATTGGTTTGGTGCTTATTATTGCACTTGCAGCTCTGGGATTCATTGTAAGTATAGTTACATATGCCATTGCAGCACAGCTTAGTGCTGGTAATATTGTCAAGTCAATTATTTCAGCCATTCTTATGCCGGGTATTACATATTTATTGGCAAAGAACGACATTGCAAATGGCACAATAGCTTAGAGCAATAAAAAATAAGATGAAAATTGAATAATGTTTTATTAATCCGCTATACGATAGGTGAGTATAGCGGATTTTTAAGTTTGCGCGCCATGGGCGCGCTCTAACGGGTGCAAGTCCCGAACACTCCTAGATATTGGGAAGTGTATAGCCGAACAGCAAGGGTGTCTACCGTGAGGTAGAATCTGAAGGAAGCTGTAAGCAAATCTCTGGTACGACGAACAGAAATCACATATAAGGCTAGGCTACGAGAGATAAGTTGGCTTAAAGCAAGAAGAACAAAAAAGCAAGTAAATGTAGAAAATCAGGCAATAAAGCTTCTGTCAAAAGAAGAATTGATCAGGAAAATAGAGGTGATTAAAAAAGAACTGAGATCCTATACCTGGCGAGACTTGGAAACAAATGGTAAGTTTGCTAAGAATGATAAACTCTCATTCATTACGGATGACATGCTTATAGCAGGATGCGATATAGGCAGTGAAACTTATTATATTAGGGCAATCGATGTCAGATGAAGAGAATTAAGTAATGGGGCATTCGAGTTTAGCAATACTTCAGAAGGCTTTGCGAATGCCAAGGCATGGATGCTGGCACTTGCGGCAAAAATGGTGCTGCAGCTGACAATTTAACATTTTATCCAGAAAAATATATTGACAAAAATGTGCAAATTCAATAAAATTATTAACCATAAGGGCACACTTATGGAAACATAGGGTCGCAAAGCCAGAGTCTAAAACAGTTACATGTAGTAATGACAGTTCGGCTGCAACAACCGGTGAATACCGGTTGCTGCAGCCTTTTTGTATGTATGAAAAGTTTATTGAAGTATGAGGTGACAAAGATATGAATGAAAAATTTGATTTTCTGCCACTTGGGAGCATTGTAGTAGTAAGCGGTGGCATAAAAAAATTTGTGATTGTTGCAAGAGCACTGCAGGTAAATATAAATGGCTGTAAACAGTTCTTTGATTATGCTGCCTGCCCATATCCTGAGGGAATGAATGGTGACAGGCTTATGTATTTTCAGCATACAGATATCAGCAGGGTTGTGTTTGAAGGGTATGTAGATGATGATGAGATAATGATGTGTGACAACATCTTTAATGCCATGGAGAAAACAGAAATAGAGCGCGCAGATGTAAGAAAACTCAAAAGAAGCATGGTGAACTGATATGGCAAAAAAGAATGACAGAAAAGAATACAATAAACTGAAGAAAAAGAAAGCTGACAATAAAAAACAGCAGGAACAGTGCCAGTCAGAGATAGATGTGCTTGATGAGAAAATAGAGAGGCTGAAAGCGGCATACAGGAAGCTGGATGATGCCAAGGAGGCTATTGATGATATCAAGCATAACCAGAGGAATATGATAAATTCAGACCTTTATCAGTGCATGTGGACAGGCAGCAATGCACAGGAATGTTATGATTCATGTGAGAGCGGAAATTTATATACAGCTTATGACGGATATGTGTCAAATATAGATGCAGCTGAGGATGCCATCAACTGGGAAATAAATACACTAAAAGAAAAAATGAATGAAAAATATGGTGTGCTTTCAGGACTTGTTAACGCATGGGATGATCTGTGCACGAAAATACAGAATTTTTTCAATTAATAAAAGGGAGAGGAGAAATACGAAGATGGAAATCAGCCTTGATAATATGCAGGTATCTTTTATGACTGCCGGTATAAAAACAGCTTCTGATTCCGTAAGTCTCACAGCGGCAGAGACAGAAATCAAAAGCAGATCTGAAGCAATGGACAAATTTCAGGAAGAATACAGGCAGCTGAAAGCCTTTGTGAAAGATTACAGAGATACGTTAAATAATGATCTGGCAAAAATAGACCTGATAATAAATGCAATAAATGAAAAAGACAGAAAACAGGGAGATTATATTAAAAATGGTATTGGACTATCAGATACAGCTGTGATACCATAAAACTAGGAGATGAAAATGGAAGGGTTTCAGATAAATTATACGGATCTCAGTGATCTGTTCTGGGAATATAAGCGAAAAATTGAAAATCTAATTGAAAATATTGATAACTGCATAGAAAAAATCAATATGTTTACGGAAAATGCAGTATTTACAGGAAAAACCGGAGACGCAGTAAAGAGTTATCTTGGTGAAGCACATATAACAATCCTGTCAGGCATTAAAGTAACTGCACAGACACTGCTTGACAATATGGCAGCATACAAGGATGGATACCGTGCCATTGATAGCTCGACGAACTTCAAACTGGATGAAGAAGCAATACAGGAATTCAGGAAAAAACTGGCATCAAACTATGAGGATACTGATGAGTATACGGGCGAAATAAGAAGTGCACTTTCAGAAGTATCGGACATATCTGATGTGGGCATGCCGGACAGTAACGGAGTATTTGATATCCATGAGCAGATGGACAGTGACCTTATAAAACTTGTCTCAAATGTAAACAGCTACGAGAGGGAAAATGTGGTACGGCTTGAAAATTCAGTAGAGCTGCTTCTGGAAAATCTGCAGTCATGTCTTTCAAAAATAGGCCTTAGCCAGTGTGCGATAGAGAGCTATGAAACAGGCAGTTTTATCACAGGTAAAGACGCAGGTGCCCTGAACACGGGCATTAAAATATTTGGAGACCTGCATGAGAAGAATAAAGAAGCATACGATGAAATCTATGAGACAGAACAGAAGATAAAGGATGAAGCCGAAAAGAGAAAGACACAGGGAATCTGGAGGACGGTTGGAGGAGCAGTACTAATTGCGACGGGGGCAGCATGCATAGTGCTGACAGGAGGTGCCGCAACACCAATAGTAGCTGACGTTGCAGTAGCAGTAGGAAGCGGAACAGCAGTATTCGGAGCTGCAGATGCCATAGAGGGCACTCAGGATATTTATTATGGAAGCACAGGTGACATTGACAGCACGGCAGTAAACGGCATAAAGGATGACCTGTTTCAGGGAAACGAGGACGCATACTACTTGACAGAGAGTGCTTTCGCATTCGCAGCCTCCGCGATGATACCGATAGGTCAGGCATCTGCGGCAGGAAATCTGACATTCCGAAGTGGTGCAACGATTATCGCAAAAGAAGGAATATCAACAGCAGCCGGTGCAGGAGCCCAGAAAGTAACCACTGACCTGACCGGAAACCAAACTGCAGGAATGTTAGCAGGTATGGCAGCAAGTGCAGCAACCGCGAAAGGCCTGAATGGCATTGAAGCGGGAGCGAAGAAATTAGAGAAGCCGAAGCTTGTGGATGTTGGAGCCGGCATTGAAAATAGAGGATTGACCAATTCTGCATTAAATAAGTTTGAAGAAATTAGAGAAAATTGGATTGATGATAGTAAGGCAGCACAGTTTAGAGATACTCTGAATCAATATGCGCAGCAGAGTGTGGATATTGGGGCTTGTGCAACAAAAGATAAGTTTTATCAGATGTATGCTAATAGAATGTATCATTATACAGATGAATATATTGAACAATTGAAAAGTCCATATTTAGATAGTGGTGCTTCTTCTGTTGTAAATAGGCGAGATTTGGAAAATGCATTTACTCGATTTGAAACAATTGGGCGAGGTGAATATGGTAACTTTACAACTAGCATGATGGAAGATAAGAGGTTACTATATAATGAATCGGGTGAATTGGTCGGAAAAAGCATGATAGAAACAATAAAGGGAGTCGACCCAGGAAAATATGATTCTGGTGCATTTCAATATTGTTATGATAGTGAATTTGTAAAATCAGCGGATAAGCTTGGTCTTGTTAATGTTGTAAACGGAAATACACCAGGTGCGTCGTCCTTAAATATACCAGGCGGAAAAACTTGGGCGGGATATGAAATAAATTATTCAGAAACAGAAATGCTTATGCCATCAATCGATGTTAGCGTGTATAGTTCAAGCGATGTAATGGATGCCATAGAAAAATATGGATATTTTGAAATTAAAAATCCAGTTGTAATTTGTCAGGACGGAACACAACAAAAAATTAATGGGACGTTTCGAATAGAGCAGATAGGAGAATAGTTATGAAATATGTATATAGAGAAACGGAATTATCAAAAAAATATCAGAATATATATTTGACTGCAAGAAAAAGTGGAAATGAAAAATTATGTTACATCGGAACAGATAAAAATTATAGGATATATACGAAAGATTCTTATTATGATAATATTTCAGACATGGATGCATTATTAGAATTGTGTATTTATCCAATCTATATAAATGGACATCATGAAATAGAACAGGAAGTGAAAAAAATAATTACTAATATGACAAATTCTAATGATATATTGCAGATTTATCAGGTATTTAATTTAATTATGTCTCAGGAAATAGAAACGAGAATGTATGCGGAAATTCCATTTGTAATTGATTTCTCGGATTGTATTCCTTGTCTTTTAAAGAAAAAAAATGAATTGAAGGATGAGATGAAAAACTATAATAAGAATGGGTTTGATAAGTACAGAGAAAGCATATGGGATAGTATTGAAAAAATATGTAGAAAATCGACATTGATTCAGCAGTATAACATGTAGAAAAATTAAAGGCTGGAAGCATGGGATTTGGCATCTGGAGCATATGCTGAACAGGTTTCAGGAGAAATACGTGCAGTCATAGGTTCAGAATTAAGACCGGGTAATATATGGGAAAATATTGAGTTGCCACGTCTTAGTAATAATCCTAATGTTACAAAGATAACAACAATTGACCCCAAAACAGGTGTAGAGAATGTCGTTTTTGAGAGGTGAGAAAATGAAAATTACAGGTAGTATGAATTATGTTAAGTTTGATTTGGAAAATGGGTATGTTATAAAAGCGGAAGGAGAAATGCTTGTAGGGAGAAAGTTTGTGGCGTATATGGACACTATGAAAACATGGGAGCCACTACATGAGAATGAGAAAATTAGTAAAGAACAAGTAGAAAGAATCATTCAAGAAGTACAGAAAAGTATGAATGAAAATACGGTGCAAATTATTTTTGAATAAAACCTGCTATGTTTCTGCATAATAGTATTTATTAGGGGTATACTTTCGGACTCCCAACAACCTACAACTCCTGCATGTCTATTAATTAACCATCATAGCTGTTGCGAAGCAATTAAGAATCCATG
>ERZ773186.2121-NODE-2121-length-15352-cov-5.688501_pt1 | contig 15352 bp, 12 predicted proteins | sample MGYA00581000_ERZ773186 | MGnify/ENA primary metagenome ERZ773186 (study PRJEB29015, sample SAMEA2737752) | human gut metagenome | biome: human gut; feature: human-associated habitat; material: faeces | place: China | collected 2012 ...
TGAGAACCTTACACATTGCAAGAGATCCAAGACGCATAACAGAAGACTGGTTATCAGTTACGTTAACTGCATGAACATCCTTAAGGTATGTTTTTGCTTCTTCTACCAGCTCATCTACATGGATTCCTTTTGGCGGTCCTACTTCTGCAGAAACTACAAATTCACCACGGTCGAATAATTCTTTCATTTTCATTGTACATTGCTCCAATCATTATAATCTATTTTAATTCATCGTCTGTTGCAAAGTTATGAATCTGTGTCGGACATTTCAGCGCGTCAAGGCGTCCGATCTCTTTCAGACGTCTGTAGATGCGTTCCCATCCACATTCCATCTCGCTGTCCACTTCACATTTACCGTTCTTGGAACCACCGCACTGGCCGTTCACAAGGCTCTTTGAACATGCTGTGATCGGGCAGATTCCGCCTGTCAGGTTCAGGTAGCATTCACCGCACTGGTCACATTTGTACTCTAACGGTGTCACGCCCTGGAAACCTGGTACCGGGTATGTATCGCAGGCTGCACAGACCATCTTATCTTCCAGATATTCTGAAACGGTCTGTACACCAACACCGCAGGAGAATACCAGAACCAGATCTGCTTCCTGGATCTTGCTCATATATTTCTTAAGACGTAATTCCATATTTTCCGGATTACAGATGTAATCAGTTGTCATGATCCCTGTCACATTTCCTTCAGCTGCAAGTTCCTTCTGAAGTCGGGCAGCTTCTTTTTCCGGAAAACGAACTTCCTTACATCCATGACAGTTGATAATGAAAACTTTCTTTCCGGCTGTCAGTGATGTAATTGCTTCTTTTGCTTTTAACTGGGTAATCAACATATTATTTCATCCCCCTTACTGCATTTTTTCCGGCTTTGATACTGTTAATGATCGGAATCTTGGAAGAACAGATATACTGACAGCATCTGCACTCAACACAATCCATAACGTTCATGTCTTTCATGCCCTGCCAGTTCTCATCTTTCGCATATTTCACGAAATACAGAGGTGAAAGCTCCATCGGACAGACATCTACGCAGCGTCCGCACTTGATACACGGCTGTTCTTTTGTCTCATCCGGTTCAACGGCAATGATACCATTGGAGCCTTTCATCATCGGTACATCCAGTGTGTTCAGAGGGAATCCCATCATTGGTCCGCCCATCTTAACCAGAACATCGTCATCTGTAAATCCGCCGCAGTAATCGATCAGCTCTCTTACGCTTGTACCGATCTTGATAACGAAGTTTCCAGGATTCTTGATCTTCTCGCCTGTTACTGTAGCAACACGCTCAACCAGAGGCATTCCTGTCTGGATCGCATCGGAGATTGCTTTTACTGTACTGATATTATCTACTACAACGCCGACATCTGCCGGAAGACCGCCGCTTGGAACAATTCTTCCCATAACGCGCTTAATGAGAGTTTTCTCAGCTCCCTGCGGGTATTTTGTTCTTGCAACAAATACTTCCATGTTTCCAATATCAGCAACTTTTTTCTGCATTAATTCAATGGCATCCGGCTTATTATCCTCGATAACGATGATACCCTTCTCGGCACCTGTTGTCTTAAGGACTGCTTTCAGACCAAAAATAATGTCATCTGCATACTCAAGGAGTACTCTGTGGTCTGCTGTTAACAGAGGCTCACATTCACATCCGTTGAGAAGGATGGTATCTACCGGTTTTGCAGGTTTAAGTTTGACACAGGTCGGGAAACCTGCACCGCCCATACCAACGATTCCGGCTTCACGAATGATATCAATGATCTCATCCGGAGTAAGATTGTCAAGATCACCATGTGGCTGTACGGATTCGTGCAGAGTATTTTTTCCATCCGATTCAATAACAACAGCCATCACTTCGCTTCCACGTGTGCCATGCATACGCGGTTCAACAGCAACTACGGTTCCGCTTACGCTGGAATGTACCGGAGCACTGATAAATCCGGCAGCTTCACCGATCTTCTGACCAACTTTTACAGTGTCACCAACCTGAACGATCGGATTAGCCGGTGCGCCCAGATGCTGTGACATGGAGATTACAACTGTCTTCGGATCCGGGAATTTCTTCAGAGCGATGTGCTCACTGAATTCCTTGCGTTCTGACGGATGAACACCGCCATAATATCCGTCCAGTCTGTCTTCTCTGATGGACTTCACATAGTCGTTGATCACTTTGAAATTAACTTTGGAGAAATCACGAACCTGTACAGGCTGGTTTAAGAATTCTTCCAGACGTCCCTGTTTTGCAAGTCTCTGGTAAATCTTCTCCCATGCACAGTCTTTATTCGGATCTACTTCGCATTTTCCATTCTTTGCTCCACCGCACTGTCCATTGACAAGACTCTTTGAACAGTCAACGATCGGACAGACACCTCCGGTAATGTTCAGATAACACTGCGCACATGCGTCACAGCTCTTCTTGGTAAGTGCCATGCCATGATGACCTCTGTAGTTAAGGGTGTTGCTTGCAGCAACTACCGGCTTACCTGCCAGATCCGCAACGGTCTGAATACCAAGGCCACAGGAAATTACTACTACATTCTCTGTACCTTCCGGAATCAGATCCTGTAATTTTCTTTCTGTGTGCATCTTATTGCATAAGAAATCAAATTTTGCACTGCCTGTAACCTTCTTTCCCTGATCTGCAGCGAATTTCAGAAATTCGTCACAATCCGGTTCGTCAACAGTTTCAAATTCTTTGAAACATTTGTTGCAGGCAATCACAAACAGGTTGTCCTTACCGTCAAGCACTGATGCAAGTTCATCACTGCTTTTCAGTTTGTACTTAGTATAGTTTTCCAATTGCTCACCTTCCTCACGATAAAATTTTATCCTTATGATATCTGTTCTTATCCGTTCCCTCCATCTCTGCACTCAAAAAAGGGCCAATAAAACCAGATAAATAAGTTCAATACATATACCTTATTAAATGTAACATAAAATGCACATTTTATCCAGTTTTATTAGCAAATTTTATAAATTTCTTCTATGATTTCATCCTAAAATTCTATGAAGTGCAGATATTTGTACTGTAAAGGATGTGGAATCAGTAAATTGTATACAATATACCACATTCTATAGCAACTATGACGATTCAGCACCTTCACACAGTTACGCTCTCAAACTCAAATCTTTAGAAATCGCCTTCGGTGATGGAATAATTACTCTCCATACAAGTAAATACTAATGCAGGCTTCAAAAAGATATGATATAATTAAAGAAAATATTTGCAATATCCCCCAACCACTCATTTATCAGAAACATTTATCAGAAAGGAGCGTGTTTACATGAAGAAGAAAATCCAACAAATCCTATTGACGTCACTGTTGTTTGTATTCTCAATACTGATCATATCAATCCCGACTCAGGCTGCCAAACCTGCAGCTACAACCGTTAAATCCAAAACTTCCTATTCCAATTCCAAAGAATCCATGACTGTAAGAGGACTGGATGCAAAGAAAACAGTAGTCTGGAAATACGTTACAAAGAAATATACTGCTACAGAGCTTCCAAGGACAAAATGTATTGTCCGCAAGGATAAGGTTTATGTTTTTGAAAGTTCAAAAATCGTCGTACTTCGAAAAAAAGACGGAAAACAGTTATGGACTGCAAAAAAAATCAGTCCTGCAGGACACCTTTGCAAATTTGACAAAAATGACAATCTATATGTAACCGGATACTACGATAACTATGTTTACAAAGTATCCACAAAAGGAAAGATTCTCTGGAAAACAAACACATCCAAAGCCAATAATTACTGGCCATATAAAATAAGCATTTCCGGTAATCAGATGACCATCCTGTATGAAATGAATAATAATGATGATTCATCAGAAAAAACTCATAAAATAGTTTTTAATATAAAAAATGGTAAAATACTGAAGTATTCCTAGGTTACAGCTCATAAAAATAGCGGCAACACTGCCGCTATTTTTGATTGAGCACATCTGTTTCTTTTATTCTCCTTTTTATGAACACTTCTGATAATCCTCTCTCAGTACTTGTATCATGAGTTAAGACGCTGTCCGCAATATTCACAATTGCTCAGACGTCCTTTTATTACCTGATTCTTTGCACCGCAGCTGGTACAGGTAACTGTAATATAAATCTTTTCATTTACACGTCTGTTTGGTGCAGTAATCATAATATAATTTCCTTCTCTGTCTATCTGGATATTCCGGATATATCCCCTGGCAATAAATTTTTCCAGTTTTTTTACTGCGCCTTTTCCCAGTTCCTGCTCAAGTTTCTCAAATGAGACCGTATTCTGGGCATAAGATTCAAACCAGCAGGCAATTTCCCTGGCTTTTTTCTTCCGTAATGCTTTCTGAACTTCCCTGAAAGTCGGATATAAAAATAACAGACAGAGCAGGATCTCTGTTGCCGCCATTCCCCAGCGTCCTTCACCAATATACTTCTCCGATGCACCAATAGCTCCCAGGGATAAAAGCATGCAGAAGCCACAAAGAACCCACTTCAGTTTTCCCAACACCCCTGCTTTTTTATTTTTTTCTGTCAAAAAATCATTCATGTCTGTTTCCTCTTTCTCTGATTAATCAAAATTCTATAATATATTGGTGAAGCTTCTGTCAGCCTGCCCCCAGCAGAAGCCATGCATCACCTGACGGATCATAATAATAAACCACATTGTCTCCTACTGCATAATAATGTTCTTTTGTAAAATGATCCTCATGATCCGTTCCCAGAACAAATACCGGACAATTTCTTCCTTCAATGTACTCCTCAGTGCCTGTATACCACAGAGACATCCCAAGACCAAGGTAATAGCTGACTTCATCTGTTTCTGAGAGCTGTTCTCTGGCAATCTTTATATTCAATGCTGAATCATGCTCCGGATTACACTCTGAATCGTACTCTGATTCATGCACCGGATTATATTCCGGATCATACTCATCCCAATTATAATATATGGAGAAATCATAGCAGTGGGTTTCTGCTGCAAGATGTCCATCCTTTAACGACACCATAGGATGGTATTGTATACTCATATTCTGCTTCTGTACAGAAACCATCACATTGGAATGAATCTCACTCACATTGCAGCGCAGAATAATGATTTCATTCTCCTGCCCCCTATAGTATGGAGAGTTCAGATCATCCAGATATTCCCCTTCTTCCGTAGGCTGAGCCGGATAAACGCTGACCCTGCAATCATCCCCCGGGACAATGGCATAAATTTCATATCCCCCTGCATCAACCACTGTTCCATCCTGTAAAAAAGGATACGCAGCTGCCACCTCTCCCTGTCTGGTATATTCAAGTATCTCTGCTACATCTGCACCTTCATAGGTATATCCCAGAAATGCCATTCCGGCCTGACATTCATTTTCCCTGATAATATCCTGCAGAATTGCCAGATTCTCATCTGCCCCAGGTGCTCTGGCAAATACTTCTCTCATACCTCCATGGATACCAACAAAAAACAGTACCGCACAAACACATACTGCAACCGAATATTTTTTCATACTCTCATCTCCCTTCTTATCAAACGGATATTTGCACTCCGCTTCGCTTTCTGCTCATAACAGAATAACTTCGCAGTTTATCAGCTTGCTATTTTAACGTAGTTACGATCAGTTTACTTTCCAGTGCAGCCGCTATCAAATCTTCTTTACAACTGTATCCTGCCCTGGCTATCATTTCCTGAAAATTCCATCTCACCCCGGAAGTAGAACATTTCATTTCTCTTGCAATCTCTGAATATGACATTCCACGGATATACAGGCGGAGCATCTCCAGCTGCCTGGGACTGATATCGCCGCTTGTGATCCAGTTAAGCTCCACCTTCGGTGTCACATCCGGAAATACATGCTCACCATTTAAGGTTCTGTGGATCACACTTCGTATTTCCTCTTCCCCGTGATCCTTATACCAGAGACTGTCTGCACATCCACACTTTGCCCTCTCCAGTACCTTGGGATCGATCAGGGAAGTAACGATCAATACCTTTGTATAGGGATACTTCTCCCTGATTTCTTTTCCGGCACTGAGTCCATCATGATTATGAAACGTCTGCACATCCATGATCACAAGATCAATTGCCGAATAATCACAGATTTTTACAGCTTCACGTGCATCCGAAACCGTCTGGACATGTCGGAATTCCGGCTCCTGCATAATAATATATTCAAAATACTTCTGCATGATCTTCTGATCTTCTACTATCAGTATCCGTACCATCGAATCCCATCCTTTCTGTCAGTGGCATTTTCAATATCAGACAAAACTCAGGGGAAAAAGAAACCTGCATCCTGCATTTTCCTGATTCAGCTGCCTTTCTCAGTGCAGATAAACCACCGCCTTCTTCCGCATTTTTGTCAGGCACCTCTCCATCATTGGTAATCTGAACAGTATATTCATCTGCATTTTTGTCTATCTTCACCCAAACAGTACTGCCATGGGCATGTCTGGCACAGTTTGTCACACATTCACGAATTGCCCTGTCTGTCAGCAGCCTGTAAGATGGATGCATGGGAAAGTTCCCACTAATCTGAACTGAAATTCCAAGCTCTTCTGCATGTCTGATCGTATCCTTATATACTTCTTCCATACTCTCAACAGCAGAACCGGTAAGAATATAAACCAGATGTTTCAATACAGACAACTGTTTATCCATTTTATCCGGATCTTCTTTTCTTTCCAGTATTCTGCGTATTGACAGAAGGCTTCGTCCAAAATTGTCATGAACCTGCATTTTCATGACAAGCGTCTCCTGCTCTCTGATTTTATCTCCGATTTTTTCGTACATTTCCTCCAGCTTACGATTCAGGATTTCCAGCTTTTCATTGTTTGCCCTGATCTTTTCACCATTGTAATAAATTTCTGATACATTAACTGCCACTGTCTGCAGATATCCTGCACAATCCGGCTCCTGCAGACTATATTCCTGAAACATCCAGACGGAACCATCAGGAAAATAAAACACATTACTGTCTTTGCTCAATCTGCAAAGACCTTCCGATTCAGGTTCCCCACTCATTGCTTTCCTTAATGCGTCATAATCCTGCAGATAAGAACCTGTCATGATTCTGCTCAGTTCCTGCATCTTGGTATTACACAAAACAATCCTTCCAAGAGGATCCGAAAAACAGACCCCACATGGAACATCATTCACAGCTTCATTCACGGACCAGTAAGACAGGGAATGATGATATCTGCATCTCTCGCTCCGGATTGCCCAGCAAAGATAAAGCAATAATCCTATAACCACCGTCATTAAAACACTGACCGGATAACCCTGAAGCATTGGCTGATAGGAACTTTCTCCCAGGCAATATCTGTGATCATTCATCAGAGCACCCATGAACATAAAAGAAACAACAAAGACAGCCACTGCCGTTACGATTTTCTTTTTCCCGGAAAAGCAGGTGATTCTTACCAGCAGGAGGATTAATTCCAGAATCATGCAGATTTCAAGAAGAATCATCAGAACATTCTGTATTGCCATACTGCATTCCAAAAAACTGATCATCTTCCGCCTCTCTTTCTGAAGACGATACATCTGATAAACCATTCGTTTTCATCTTCCTGCTGCACTTTTAATTCCGGCCTTTCCGACATGAATCCACGCAGGTCCGCCTCTGATACAATATGAACTGAAATCCGCAGAGCATCATCAATCTGCGACACACGGTAAAAAACAGACTGCATGGTATCAACCAATCGTTCCACAAGCCATTCAAAGGTGTCATAGCATTTTAGTATATCATCTGCATTCAGCCACACATCCACATTTTCCACGTAGTAAGCAGCCCGGATCCTGCATAATTTTAAGCTGTCACAGGATTCTGCCAGGCTTTGTCTGAGATCTTCCATTGTAAGCAGATTTCCATCTGATGTATATTGTGTCAGCACCAGATTCTTTCTCCGCTTCAAATATGTGCCAACAACTACAATTTTACCGAGAATCCGATCATATTGTTCCCTTGATTCTGTCCGTTCCAGCTCATCCATAAACTGTGACAGCAATTCCAGCTGACCGGCTGTCTGATTCTGTATCATATTTAACAGACGGTTCTGTTCTTCTGTTTTTCTCCGCTCAGCCTCTTTCTGATAAGCTTTCTGTAACAGACGGTTTCTGGCAGTCAGTTCCTCCTGCTGTTCCCGAATATCCTGATACTGATCCAGCAGTACCGAAATATCCTCTGACCAAAACAAATGTCCTCCCCTTATAGGAATATGGTTGATCCGGATTCCCTGTTCCTGTACTGATGATCTGTCTATTATGATTTTACGCAGTTCAGGCGACAGCTCGGGAAAATCGCCGGAATGATAATAGCGCAGAAAAGAATGATCTGTAATCTCTGCATCCAGTCCTCCGGAAGTCTGGAATAATTCAAAATATCGATTATTGGTCTGTATCAATCCACATAATATACAACCCTGAAAAATTGCCGCCATTAAAAGACAGCACACTGCCGTCATATCCCCTGCAATGATTTTGATGAAAGGCAGGCGGAGTATATTTCCGATATTCCACCCCAGAAGCAATATTCCCGGAATCACTGGCAGCCAGAACTGTTTCTTTCCCGGAATTCTGCTTTTTCTGATCAGAATGATTTCCATCCCTGTCAGACAGATCAAGATCCATCCCTGAATCACCATAAAAACAATACCATAGCTGTAATCTTTATCCGAAAATGGGGGCTGTTTGGAAAAACGAAATACCAGCTGATGCAAATCATTTGTAAAAACACTTACGATCAATATCGCTGCAACGGTCAGCAAAATTATAATCTTTCTGACCGTTTTCTCTTCCTCCTTTTCGCCCAAAAACATTGCTGCTGCCAAACCCAGAACCGGAATCAGAATCATGGGAATATAATATAGATACCAGCAGATATGTTCTCCAAGAGGATCATGAAAAATATGAAATTTTACTGTCCGCACAAAGAACCAGAATACCATCAGACAGCCAATTGCAGTCAGGCATCTGCGCGTTTTTTTATGTACTACATGCTTTCCCAGATAAATCACCCAGGCACAGTACATTCCCAGATAAATACAGCTACGACACTGATCTGCCAGATTTCTCATAAAAACATTTTCCGTTCTCACCTGCCTGCAGAAATAAGCCAGCAACACACTTATCAGAATCACTCCATATGACAGAGTCCTCTTTTTACTGTATGTCATGAAAGTTCCTCTCTTACCGGAGCGGGTTTGAAAAATGCTTTACGCAAGATGTGCGTCACAATTTGCGGGAATGATTTTTCAAACACACCCAACCTATTTTTGTAATAATTATACTATAAAGTACCATTTTATCATATAGTTTTCAGAAGAATCATCTATTTTCAGAGTTTTTATCACAAACAGAGTGAACAATCCTGTCCACTCTGTTTCCCATTGCTTAAAACGGTCTTGGCTGACCACAGTATTCACAAAACTTTCCGGTATTCTCTGCACCGCACTGGCATTTCCACGAACTGTTATTCTGTTGCATTCCTCCGGTCATGTTCGTTTCTGACATTCCCGTCTGCTGCATTCCTCCGTTCATGTTCATTCCAGACATTCCGGGCTGCATTCCTCCGGTCATGTTCATTCCCGGCATCCCAGACTGCATCCCTCCGTTCATATTCATTCCGGGCATCCCGGGCTGCATTCCCACATTCATGTTCATCCCGGGCATCCCAGACTGCATCCCTCCGTTCATGTTCATCCCGGTCATTCCAGGCTGCATTCCCGCATTCATGTTCATTCCTGACATCCCGGGCTGCATTCCCGCATTCATATTCATCCCGGGCATCCCAGACTGCATCCCTCCGTTCATGTTCATTCCGGGCATCCCAGGCTGCATTCCTCCGTTCATGTTCATTCCCGGCATTCCGGGCTGCATCCCTCCATTCATGTTCATTCCTGGCATTCCAGGCTGCATTCCCGCTGCATTTGGTGTCAGTGCCGCAATAATCTGATAAGCGGTCTGCTCCACTTCCATCAGTTCTCGTCTTTTGTCACTGTTTATGGAGAAAGTATTCAGGCGAAAATCCATATCATCAAACCACTGGGTTCTCACTTTAATACGCATAGTATAATCAAATTCATATTTATATACCGGTGGCTGATAACTTACATTTTCTCCATCCTTTGTATATGTTTCCTCTTGCTGCTGTTGTTCTACATCAACCCTGCACTGTACAATGGCTGATAAAGGAACTATGTCCGGGTTTTCATTGACATCCAGTTTCCGCGCAACAGTAAAATTCCCCTTATTATCATCAATAAAAACATTGTAATTTCTGGTATTGATCTGACGGGTTATACAAAAGTCCATTACCGCTTTTTTGTTTTTTTCACGATATTCCAGCTGGCGTTTGATATCCTCTACCGTACTGTGCCGCCGCTCCTCAAACCATGGTGATAATTTTTTCGCACAATCCTTACACAGATTTCCGTCATCCAGTTTTCGATTTCCCAATAACCCAATTTTCTCTCCGCAGATGTCACAGATTTTCTTATCAAATAATCCCATACCCTATCCTCCTTTTTTATCTGAAAACCCATACTGCCTCACCGGAATGGTGCGGCAGTATTTTACCTTATTCTGTAACAATTATTTTTTCAAAATATGTCTTTACGGAAAAATCAACTTCACCTGTTTCAGAATCGTCTGCTTCTTCGCCGTCATCAGATTCCTCTGCATCGTCTTCTGCTATCAAACACAGTTTTCCATCATCCAGTAAATTGAACTTCATATTATCAAGACTGAAAAACATAGTTCCTGCCTCATCCTCTGTTACAGCCTTTAATACCAGTGCGTTTCCTTCCACGTCGCCCTGAAGTTCTACTTTTGTCTCTTCTCCGCTCTCTATTAAGATAATTTCAGCCTTTCCGTCTTCCACAGACATACTCATTTCAAATCCTGTAAAGTCATCATTAACCGGCATCTGCATTCCAAATGCTTCCATCAGAGTACAGCTCCATTCTCCTTCAAAATCCTTCATGGTTGGATTTTCTACCGGTTTGCCCGGTACATAAGGCTCATACTCTTCCTTTTCCTGACTCAGGATCATTGTCGTTCCATCTGCTGTTAAGGTTATCTTACCGTCCTTGTACTCACATTCTCCTGTCTGATCATTATGAGTCATCAAAATTTTATCATTTTCTATTTTCCACTCTGATTCATCTACTTCAGGCTCTTCCCCATAAACAGAACTTGTTGTTTCCATTTTACCGTCTTCTTTAATGTCCACGGTCACTTCCATTCCCATTGCCCCCGGATGAAAGGATGCACCTTCGCCCATAGAAAGCTCATTTACATACCAGGTTCCAATAACATCCTTTTCTTCAAGGGCATAAACACTTACGCTCATAAAGCCTGCCATTAAGACTCCTACTGTTCCTGCCATCCACAACCTCATTTTTTTACTCATACAAACATCTCCTTTCTTTTTTAATGTACTCCTCGGACTCTTTTTTACTTAATTTTGTGAGAAGATTTTTTGTTTATCTACATTATACGTGAACGCTCAGATATTTACACTAGCACTTCTGACAGTATGCATGTAATTTTTTGGATAAATTAAAACCTGCTGAAAAGTTTTTAACTCTTCTCAGCAGGTTCATTAAAATACTTTCTGTTTTGGTGCATTCTCTCCAGATTTTCCAGAATTATATCTACACTGATTGGTTTGGCAATATGAGCGTTCATACCCGCTTTGATTGCCTTTTTACGGTCTTCTTCAAAAGCATTGGCAGTCATCGCAATGATTGGTATATTTGCGCATTTCGGATCATTCAATGTACGGATTTCCCGGGTTGCGGTATATCCATCCATCTTCGGCATCTGAATATCCATGAAGATCAGGTCATATTTTCCGCCTTCTGCAGATGACATGATATTCACAGCATCTGTACCATCCTCAACGCAATCCACATTCAGACCAATTTCCTCCATGATCGCTGTTGCTATCTCCCGGTTCAGCTCATTGTCCTCTACAAGAAGAACTTTCTTCCCTTCATAACGCCTCTGGATTTCTGCCCGGATCTTCTGCTTCTCATTCTTAAGGGGCTCTCTTTGCTCCGGATCAGGTTCCTCCTTCACAGTCATCTCTGATATTTCACATTCAAGCATAACCGTAAACTCCGTTCCCCTTCCAACTTCACTTTCAACATGAATCGTACCGCCCAGCATATCCACAATGTTTTTGGTGATTGCCATTCCGAGACCGGTTCCTCCGATTCCATTCTCCGTAACAGTATGTTCTCTTGTAAACGAGTCAAACACCTGCTCCCTGAACTCCGGCGACATCCCGATTCCATTATCCTTCACACTGAATACCACTGTTGTATATCCGTCTCTTCTGCATGGTTTCTCAGAAACGCAAATATTAACCGTACCCCCGACCGGTGTAAATTTCACAGCATTACTGCTGATATTCAGAAGCACCTGCGTCAGGCGCAGCTTGTCGGTAATGATATCTTCATGGAGTATATCCTGTGTATCAATATAAAACTCCTGCTGTTTAGAATGTACAGATTCCTGTATAATTGTATTTAAGTCATGCAAGATATCCGGCAGGTGTACAACTGTATATTCAATCCGTACGGAACCGTTCTCGATTCTGCTCATATCCAGCACATCATTGATCAGGCTGAGCAGATGCTGACCGGATATATGGATTTTTTTCAGATAATCCAGAACAAGCTCCTTATTGTCAATATGTGTTGTCGCAAGCGCAGTAAATCCAATGACCGCATTCATCGGCGTGCGGATATCATGAGACATATTATTCAGAAACACAGTCTTCGCCCTGTTCGCATGTTCCGCAGCCGCAAGTGCATTTCTCAGATTCCTATCCTGCGCAATCTCACGTTCTTTTTCTTCTGTCGCATCACGGATTGCAACCAGAACTGTACACAATTTCCCATCTTTATCATATCCCTGTGGCACAATGATCATTGTCATCCATCTTTCATCCACTGTCCGAGCTGTAAAACTCAGCGTTTCACGTTCTTCCAGACGTTTTGCCACTGTACTTATATCGACAAATTCCCAGTATGCCTTCTGAAATGGCTCTGCAATCACCTGCCTTATAAGTTCTTCCTGATGCGCTTTGAAAAGCATATCCCCTTTCTGATCCGGCTTCATATTTCCTGAAGATTTCAGGATTTCGATTTCCTCTGTTTTTAGATTCACAAGAGAAATAGAGGCATATGCATGCCCCAGTGCATTGATCACCCGAAGTCTTTTCTGGTCCTGAAGGATACTTCTCTTTTCTGTTCTGCTCCTGTTCACCCGATAAAGTAAGAAAAGAAGCAGTGCAAGCAGCACATAAATCACACATATAATATTTCGTGTGATGTACACCTGACTTTCCGGGAAAAAGATATATGCATCGTAGTCTTTGATCTTCTCCCAACGTCCGAACCAGTTTCCTGTCTCTGAACGAAGATGGACAATTCCATTCTCATCTGCCTCAAATTTATTTTTATACTGACTTTTTGCTTCTTCTATAGAGCGGGCAGTCAGCTCCTGTCTGTTTGTACTGACAACCTTATCATCATCACAGATCACAACACTTCCATTCATCTCAAAAGGAAAGTCAGAAAATAACGATGCCATCGTCAGATCTCCGTTAAGCTCATTTACTTCCTCCTTCTGCGCATATGTGATCAGGATACCTGCTGCATCCTGTCTTGCCACTGCCGCAAAATCATAGATCTTTCCTTTATTTCTCAGACGGGTGGTATAAGTCTTTTCCGGATGCTCTGCAATATCACGTACATAATCACTTTTGATCAGTTTCTGCCACAGTGGCATAGTATCTCCATCTTTTGCATTCTGTTCTGTCACTTCCAGACTCTGATCCAGTACAATGATTCCTGTCAGACGCTGTTCCCTGGCATATTCGTCCAGCATTTCTGTACTGAGATTTCCTTCCTGTTCTATGACTCTGCTTAATTCTGTTGTTTTGTCCAAAAGACGTACCAGGCTTTTCACCTGATCATTGGTGTTATAAATCTCATAACTTTCAATTCGGTTTTTTACAAAATCAAAGGTCTCATCCAGAGTACTGTTCAGCCTGCTATTATCTCTCGCTGTCAGCAGAAGAAAAGTCAGTATTCCGGAAAAAATCAGAATAAACACAAGCAAACACGCATTTCTGTCGACCCTCTTTTTCTTCTGTTTCTGCGGTATCTGCCTTCTTATCTGTCTGCTCATTTACTTTCTCCTCCCGGCAGAGTTTCGTCCGCATCCAATCCGTATTTTGTAACTATTTTTTCTGTAATCCCTTCACTTTGCATCTCTGTAAGCGTTTCTGTAAGCTTTTCTGCCAATTCTTCGTGAGTTCCTTTTTTGAAAGCAATTCCAAGTTCTGATTTATAAGGACTTTCCTCCAGCATACGGTAAGCGCCCTTGCCATCCTGTATCAGACTGCCAAGCATTGCCTCATGTCCCGCAATCGCATCTGCATAATTTTTTCTAAGTGCAGCATAAAGTTCATTCGTCGTAGAAAAACAGTTTACCTGCCCCATTTGCGGAAGATCTGATGCAATCTTATGAAGGAAAAGATCCTCTGCCTTTGTGGTCGCCTGAACCGCAATCTTCTTTCCTTCCAGATCCTGAATAGTATTGATTTCACTCTCTTTTCTTACAGCCACCATCTGACGACTGTACATATACGGTCCTGCCCACTGATATTTGTTTTCTCTTTCATTCATGGAATAGCAGCTCCACAGACAGTCTATTATTCCATCTGACAAAAGTTTCTCTTTATCTTCCCAGACAACCTTCTCAAATTCAGGCTGATAACCCAGCCTCTGAAAGGCTTCCTCTGCAAGTTCCACATCAATACCTTTATACTTGCCATCACTCGTCTGATAGCTGTAAGGTTCAAAATAATCTATTCCGATAACAATCTCCGGCAATTCACTGTCCGATGTTTTCTCTTTCTTTATTCCACATCCTCCCGGTATAAGGCTGCCTGCCAGAAGAAGTGCTGCAATACAAATTCTTTTTCTGCGGGTATGGGAGTCATTCTTTCGATTTTTTCTCATATCCAGTTCCTTTCCATTTATTACTGTTTCATAACCTGCGTGTCAGAACCATCTTTCCTCAATTGAAACAGAGGGCTTATCCGATTCGGATAAACATCGAAACGATGCAAAAAAAGTTCCACGTAAAAAACTTTTACAGGAACTTTTTTCATAGTCATCTCAGGTTTTTGACTGATCTGCCTATAAATCTGTCAACAAAACTTCTGATACATATTATACATTTCATATACTTTCATGTCTACAATTATTTACTGCTCTGAAGTATAAAACACACGTTACTGTTCACAGTAACGTAGCCAAAATTCATTCCAGATTGCCTGCGGCAATG
>ERZ773186.2122-NODE-2122-length-15348-cov-120.652782_pt1 | contig 15348 bp, 15 predicted proteins | sample MGYA00581000_ERZ773186 | MGnify/ENA primary metagenome ERZ773186 (study PRJEB29015, sample SAMEA2737752) | human gut metagenome | biome: human gut; feature: human-associated habitat; material: faeces | place: China | collected 2012 ...
TTCTATTTTATTTGTTCAACTTATGTTACAAGGGAGCAGCCGCCTGGGGCAACCTCTCCCCTTTCGAGGGCAAAGTTACAAAAAATAAATGAAATATGCAACTTAATATTTCAAAATATCTTTTATCGAGTAAATTTTACTTGAAGCATCAAAGGAGAAATACTGGTCATCCATAATCATATAATCCTCTCTCTGCTTCTTGCTCAGACTCTTAATGAATCTATACGACACATATCAAATCAGCTGAAGATAACTTATAGCCTTCTCTGTACCGAAAAAATACTGGCGATTCAGCTTTCTGTAGGTCAACTCTTTTGCAAGTTGCTCTAAAGTCATTCCTCCATACAAATATCTTTCCAACTGAAAAGCGACACCATCATCAGCAACGGGACCTACCACTATATCATAGTCATGAACAAATTTTTCCTTACTTCTTTTACGGTTAGCTAAGATAAATTTTGCCCATTCTATTGATGGACTATCAAAAGTCAACACTTTCAGACTTCCATCAATCAACAGTTTCTCGTCAAACAAGAATTTTGTTACGACAGGAGAACCTGAGCCAACAATACGAGTTCGCTTGATTGCCATCTCCATTGCCTGCGGAAAAATATCCGTCAGATAAAAACCTTGCCCAAAATCCTTATAAGGCTTACACTTAGTAAAATCAATCTTGTCTATAAACAGATTGGATCCATGATACAACTCTATCATACCAATGCCCCTCCATGCCTATGGCAAATGACTGCCAAATCATCCACTGCATCATCTAAAGAAAGAAGATGCTCCGCTCCATAACATTCATACAAAAAATCCAATCCCTTATGCCTTTTCAGATAAGCATAGGATTGCTTCAAAGATATGCCAAACCGCTGTGCAAATTGGCTCACACAATATATAATGTAATAAGTCTTACTTTCTAATTCCATAATTCTCAACCTACCTTTCCATATTTAATTTCCTCCTTCAGCAACTCATAGTTGTAGCCAGAACTCTGATAATATAGCCCTGTCTCTAAATCCTGAAGTTTCTCGAATAACTCTGAATTATAAACACAATCTAAAGCTTCTTCAAGAGAATACTTGAAGTCTTCCATCAGCCACATTGCCATATCTTTGATACGGGCATTAATCAATATGCCTATCTGTCCGGCTGAAAGTTTTGTTTGTCCTTCCATAATTATATATTTTTCTTTTGTGGGCAAATTTACAAAGAAATATCGAGAATACCACATATTTTATATATAAAAGTTTGGAGAATACAAAGAAAACTTGTAATTTTGCCTGAAAGAATGGATTTTTAATGACACGAACAAAATAAACAGAAGAAATCATGATAAACGACAGAAGACAACTGGCTGACGTGTATCAGCAAACTATAGATATTGTACTGGAAGGACATTACACCTCTGAGAATGGGGAGGAAGTGAAACTGCTCGACAACACGAAGATGCTGAAGGGAAGCAGATTCTATACCAAGCCACTGGATGCTTCAAACATACCTACCCTTGCAGATGGTTCCACCAAAATCATCGTGAAGAATGACGACAGCATCCATTGCGGTCATCAGTTGCAACAGGAAGGATACAATCCCGTGGTTCTCAACCTGGCAAGCCGGCGCAACCCGGGCGGTGGAGTGAAGAACGGAAGCCGGGCACAGGAGGAGAGCCTCTTCCGTAGCACCAACCTCTTTCTCTCTATGTATCGTTATGCGGAATATGCCGAGGATTACGGTCTGGAGAAAAGCAAGTTCCAATATCCGATGCCTGTGAGATTCGGAGGCATCTATGTGCCAGACGCTACCGTATTCAGGGCTGGAGCCAAGGATAACTTTGCCTTGCTCGATACTCCTTACTATATGTCGTTCGTGGCAGTAGCCGCCATCAATCATCCTGATTTAGATAGAGATGGGAACATCTGTGAAGAAGATGCCGCATTGACTAAGAACAAAATGAGGACGATGCTGCGTATTGGTCTGCTGAACGGACACGACAGCATCGTGCTCGGTGCTTTCGGTTGCGGTGCCTTTCACAATCCTCCGAAACATATCGCAAGACTGTTTCACGAAGTCATCGACGAGAAGGAGTTCAAGGACAAGTACAAGCTCATCGCCTTCGCCATCCTTGAAGACCATAACTCGCCAAGAGGTGGAAACCTGCAACCCTTCATCGAGGAATTCAAGTCATAAACTCCCACAGATTTGGCTTTCCCTTCGGCCGCCGATTTTCAATTCACAGATTCACACAGATGGGGCTTGATTAGCAGTAATCAATGCCTCGCTTCTCGCACTCACCTCGCAGGGCGGCAAGGAAGTAGCTGCGCTCGCTGCCCCAACCACGAACCTTGAGCTCGTGATCCACGGTCTGCTTCAAACGCTCATCGCTGTATGCAGCAAAGCGGGCTGCATACTCTGAAATTCTTGACTCGGCATAACCTGCACCAACAGTTGATGACTCAGCATTAGCTGCCTTAATTGTTGATGACTCGACATTAGCTGCCATTACATTCTCATTGTTCTTTAAATCTGAATTTGGATTCATAAAGATAATTATTTTAAGTTGTTAAACACTTACACATTCTTTTACCACCGTGGTTATCTCTATGCGAAACTCGGTTGGTGTGCCGCAACTGGGCAACTCTTAATGCTTGATTTCGGGTGCAAAAGTACATCATTATTCTGAAACCACCAAATTTTTTCAGGATTATTTTTCTTGTTTTTTTCCTTCTTCTAAAGAAGAAGATTCTTCGGGGTTGCAGATAGTAAGGAAGAGAAATCCTTTAATGGTTAAACTTTCCTATATTTGCATTATAATAGTATTATAATAATAAAATTATAATTACCTTTGTAAATTGACAATCAGAAAGATACAAACAATTGAAATATAAAAACAAAGAATGATATGATACAGCAAGTAGAATTTTCATTGCGTCCGCTTCCTCGCGGCTTTCACCTCGTAACCAACGAGGTGATGAGGAACCTGCCAGCGCTGCCTAAGACAGGGATTCTGAATCTCTTCGTAAGACATACCAGTTGCGGATTGTCACTGAACGAGAACTTCGACCCAGATGTGAGACATGACTTGAAGGGTATCTTCGAAAGACTGGTTCCGGATGGCGACCCAAGATACCTGCACCAGGATGAAGGACCGACGGATATGTCGGCTCATGCCAAATCGAGCATGGTGGGTGTATCACTCACCATTCCCATTACCAACGGCAGATTAAACCTCGGAACATGGCAGGGGATCTACCTCTGTGAATTCAGAGAGGGAGGCGGAAGCCGACACCTCATCGCAACGATTATCGGGGAATAAAGATAAAAACGAGGATGTTCGCACATCCTCGTTTTTACGTTAACATAATCATTTATTCTATCGCGTCCAATTCCGCTTCATCCTCTTCCTTCTCCTCTTTCTTTCCGAAATTAGGATCAATCTTCAGGAAAGCAGTAACCAGGAAGGTGATGGCGCAACATGCCATCACGATGATGAAGAACATGCGGTAACCTACCATATCCTTCAGATATCCAGAAACCATGCCCGGCAGCATCAATCCGAGATAGGAGATGCCCGTACAGATGGAATAATGGGAGGTCTTGAACTTTCCCTGACTGTAGAACAGCATGTAGAGGGTAAGAACCGTGAAGCCCAGACCATAACCCAACTGCTCGACAAAAAGACAGCTGGAAACCACGATGAGGTTGCTGTTGAGCGAATAACTCAGATAGATGTAAACCACATCAGGCAAGGTGATGGCGCAAACCAGAGGCCAGAGCCATTTCTTCATTCCATCCCTGCTCACCAGAATACCACCAAGAATTCCACCCAGCAGCAAACCTATCAAACCCACAGTACCGTTGGCAAAGCCATATTCCTGAGGTGACAGTCCCAGTCCACCCTGCGAATTAGGACGGAGGATGAAGGTCTTGGTCATGGTGTTCAGAAGCGCTTCAGGGAATCGGTAGAGTAAGAGAAAGAGCATCACGCAGACGGTTTCACCCAATCCGAACTTCACGAAGAAGGTGCGGAACATGTTCTTCAGTTCATGAGCCACTTCACCCACCGTTCTGTCGGTCTGCATATCCTCCTTCGGACGAGGCATGAAGCGGCTGTGGTAGAGCCACAAACCGATGAAGAGACCTGCCAGTCCGTAAAAGATAAGCGCCCATGAGAAGCGAATCTGGTTGCGGAAGAGAACCTGAAGCACACCTGCCAGCATCACCAGAAAACCGTTCACAAAGATGATGGCGAGGCGGTAGAAGGTATTTCGCAAGCCTACAAACTTAGTCTGCGTATGTTCATCCAGCTCAATCATGTAGAAACCATCTGCCGAAATGTCGTGGGTGGCACTACAGAAAGCAATGAGGAAGAAGAAGCACATCGTTGCCTGGAACCAGAAGGCGGTAGGCAGCGAGAAGGCGATGCCGGCAAGGGCGGCTCCGATGAGAGCCTGCATGGTGAGCACCCACCAGCGCTTGGTCTTCAGCAAATCTATGAACGGACTCCACAAGGGCTTGATGACCCAGGGCAGGGCGAGCCATCCGGTATAGAGACCCACCTCAGCATCGGTCAGCCCCAACTGCATGTACATCACCACAGAGAGGGCGGTTACGATGACGTTGGGGAGTCCTTCTGCAAAATAGAGGGTCGGAATCCATGCCCATGGACTCCGACTGTTTTTCTTAGTTACCATTTTACATCACTATTTATAAAGTTTCTTGATTTCAGCACCCTGATAGTAGTGCAGCAGGATGGCATCATAATGATAACCCTGCTCGCCCATCACGGCAGCACCAATCTGGCAGAGACCTACTCCATGCCCCCAACCGGCTCCGATGAGTTCGAAACGCTGAGGCACTCCCTGTTCATCCTTATCATACTTATCCACCACGAAGGCTGAACTCAGCAGATGACTGTCGCTCAGCGTACGGCGTATTTCGAGTTCCTTACCGATGGTAAAGGTCTTTTCTGTTCCGATGATCTGGAGTTTGCTGATTCTTCCACTCTTTCCGCGCTCCACGGCCTTCATGTCTAGGATGGCACCCAGGTCCATCTTCAGTTTGTCAGCGATGAGCTGCTGCAACTTCTCCTGACTGAGCGTTTCCTTCCAGCGGTAGAAATTGACGGTTTCCTGATCATAGTCGTTGAGCACTTCTGACAGGATTTTCTTGTCCTGCGTGTTGCAGAAAGCTGGCGGATTAAAGCGGATCCATTTCTCAGCCTCTTCCTCATTGGTCAGATTAGGCAGTATATGTTCCACGCCCAGGGCAATGTCGCGAACCGCCGTGAGATAAGTCTTCGGCGTGTCCTCCCAGCAATACTGGAATTCCTCGGTTATTCCGCCGCAGCATTTCGAGAATCTTGCATCGCAGATTTCGTCGCCGTCCATCAGAATCTGTCCCTTGGTCTGGCGGATAGCTTCAGCTACATGGGGCGATGTTTCCTTGGTGATACCCTGGTAGCGCTGGCAGTGGTCGTCGGCACATACATCAAAGAGGGTGTGGTCTTCGCGGTCGTACCAGCGGATGAGCGTATCTTCCTTCTTGGTGAAGGAGAAGAAGTTGTTGCCGCTCTCAGCCACCTCTCGGCGCTTCTTCATCTGTGCCAGGAGCCATGAACGGGAGATGACGGCGTGCGCCTTCAGAAGTTCGAGACTCGAAGTGGCACTCATCTCACTGCTGATGACGCTCTCCAGATATTTCTCTACAGGCAACTCATTGATTGCCACAATCTTATCCGATTCTACCACAAAGCGGAGCGTGCCCAGGAAGGTTTGGGTTTCCTTGCGCTCCCAGTGGAAGTTGACACCGATGGTTACGTCGCTCAGCGAAAACGAGGCGTCGGCACTCTGCGGATGGAAGGTGAGCTGGCTGTACTGGTTGCCGTTCCAGAGCACACCGCCCTCTGAGAATTCTACCACCTGTTCGCCCAGCACCTTTTCGCCCTTGGCAAGATAAGGTTTGTTGAGCGAGAAATGAATCTTCTGCGCACTCACGATGCCCACCGTTACGTCGGGCTGCTTACCTTTATTATATAAGGTGGAAGAGGCTTCGGCTGCATCCTCGGCATCCTTAGATGCCTTCAGTTTGGCGATGATGGCGTTCATCTTTTCTTCCGAAACGCCACATTCCTGCAGCAGCGAGAGGGCTTTCTCCTCGGTCAACTTTCGGAAATCTTCCTCACGAGGGGTGATGATGAGTCCGCTCATATCCAGTGCTCCCGGCGAAACCACAAACTGGGCGTCGCCTTCGGCAAAATAGGCTTCCGGACGGTGCTTTTCTCTCGGAATGACCACGCTGATGAATTCCTCGCCCTTGCGCCAGGAGATGATGTTCATCATCGGTTCGGTTTCGTCGCCACGCTGAGGCATTGCCTTGTAGAGACGGCGGAAGAGGGTCTCATCGCTCTCAGCACTCTTCGAAATGATGACGAAGGCGGGAACGATGAAGTCGCGAACCACTGAGATCTTCTCCTCATCATTGAGAGAGATGATGTCGGTCAGGTTGCGGGAGAGACGCTGCCAGTTGGTCTGAAGAGGAAGGATGCCGTTGGTTCCTGCCTGGAAATGAAGATGGTCTGGAGCCGATGCACCACACTTCGGACCGTTGTAGAACACCATCAGGTCGCTGTGCAGACTGATGAAGCGGTGCATCTCGCCGTAGTTCTTGTAGATGAGCTGAGGCTGATGCTTGCGTGCCGGAATGGTTAAGTGGACTGGCAGAATCGGGAACGGATTCACCAGAAGATGGAATTTTTCGTCTATCTGCTTCGACATCTGTTCCTTAGGACGGTTCTTGTCGCAAAGGAAACAAGGGCGCTCGCCCAGGGTTTTCTTATCTATCTTGGCGCCCGTACTTACGATGCGGGCTGGGTTCCACTGCAGTTTCAGCTGGTCGGAGAACTGGCGGGTTTCTACATGCTTGAGGTCGCGGAAGCGGTGGCGCGCATCGGTCCAAACCTCCAGCTGACGGTTGAAGAAACGCGAGATGCTGCTGTCTTCCATAATGTCGGCCTTGCCCTGCAGCATGTGCTGGCGTGCCTTCAGTTCCATGGTGCGCAGGCGGTCCTTATACAGGTTGTTGGCGTTCACCTTCTCTACGCTGAGGGCTGCATCGCTGTTACCTCCCCAGCGGCGGCAGAGGTAGAGTTCGTCGTAGATTCTGCCGATGCGGTAACGGCGTGAGAATGCCAAGCCGAGCGCATAATCCTCACCATACGAGGTGTTAGGAAACTGGATCTGTCTGACCAGCGGAGTGAAGAAGGCGCGCGGAGCACCCAATCCGTTGATACGCAGCGCATTGTTGCATCCGTTTTCATCGGTCCACTCCTTGTGGTCTATCAGTCCCGGTGGCAGGGTGTTGAGGTCGAAGTCGCACATGCGGTACGAGCCGATAATCATGGCTGCCTTCTGCTTGTAGAAGGCATCTACTATCTTCTGAAGTGTCTTTGGTGAAGAATAGAGGTCATCGCTGTCAAGCTGTACGGCAAACTTTCCACAGAAACTGCTGTTGATGGCTTCGTTCCAGCATCCGCCTATTCCCAGGTCGGTTCTCTCCGGCACAATCTGTATCAGGTTGTCGACTTTAAGTTCATCCAGTATTTCGCCGGTGCGGTCGGTAGAATGGTTGTTTACCACAATGACGTTAAACTTGAAGTTAGCCTTCTGTCCCAGCGCACTCTTCACGGCATCAGCCACCGTCTTTTCGCGGTTGAAGACGGGGATGATGACAGATGCCTCGTATTCAAAATCCTGCTCACCGAAGTCGGGCTGGCGGTAGAAGGTGGTGTCTATCAGGGCACCCACCTTGCCCAGATGCTGGGTGCACGCCTTTTCCATCTCAATCTGCACCTCGCGGTTGCGCGGGTTTACATAGTCAAACTGCTTCTCGCCGCTCTTACGGGTGTCGAGTTCGGCTTCTGAATAGAGGAATTCGTTGAGATGGAAGATTTCGCCCACACGGCTCAGATAGAGACGGAGGTCGTAGAGGGCGGCAAACTGATACTCTTCGCGGTCGGGTTGGGCGATGTAGTCGGCCAGCGCCTGTGCCTTGATGCACCAGAGGCTTCCAAAGTCGAAGTCATCTCGCAAAGAACCTGACTGGTAGTCAATTACCGGATGTTTCTCCATTTTGTCTTCCACCATCTTGTAGTGGTCGGCGTAAACCATGACGGCATCCGTATCATCTGCCACTCTGAGGAATCGCTCCAGCGTGTTGTTTCCCCATCCTATGGTGGTGTGGCGGGTACAGATCATCACGTAGTCGGCATCTGTATTTTCAGCGATGCTGACAATGGTGTTACTGCTTTCCAGTCGGTCGGTAATGACAAACGTACATCCTTCGGGCACCTGATGATGAGCGGCAAAATCAGCACTCACCAGGAAGTGGATATGCTGTACTGTCTTGTACTCATGAAGCACCGACAAGGCATTCTGCGCATCGTCGATGTATTCGCAAGGCAAGAAAAGGTCTATTTTTTCTCTCATTTTCTTACGTTATTTTTGTTCACTTCAGCCCTTTTCGGGGGGCTAAATCTGTGTTTTTTATCTTTATTTTATCTTATTATATTAAAATATGTGGCAAAGATACTAATTTTTCGGCAAAAAACACTATCTTTGCAGTATGAATAATGAAAAAAAATATCTTTTGGGCCTTACACTTGCCGAATTGAAGCAGGTGGCAAAGGACTTAGGCATGCCCGCCTTCACCGGTGGGCAGATGGCGAAGTGGCTCTATGAGCAGCATGTGAAGAGCATTGATGAGATGACCAACATCTCGAAGGCGAACCGTGCCAAACTCGCTGCCGAATACGAAATAGGATGCTTCGGATATTCCGATGCGCAACATTCGGTGGATGGTACCATCAAGTACCTCTTCCCTACCCGAAGCGGCAAATTTGTCGAGACGGTTTACATCCCAGACAAAGACCGCGCCACACTGTGCGTTTCTTCGCAGGTGGGATGCAAGATGAACTGCCTGTTCTGCCAGACCGGCAAGCAGGGGTTTGAGGGCAGCTTGCCTGCAGGCGACATTCTGAACCAGATTTACTCGCTGCCGGAGGTGGACAAGCTTACCAACATCGTGTTCATGGGTCAGGGCGAGCCGATGGATAATCTCGACAATGTGCTGCGCGCCACAGAGATTCTCACCGCCGACTACGGCTGGGCATGGAGCCCGAAGCGCATCACGGTAAGTTCGGTGGGTGTGAAGAACAAGCTGAAGCGGTTCCTGGAAGAGAGCGACTGCCATGTGGCCATCAGCATGCACGACCCTATTCCTTCTGAACGCGCTGAACTGATGCCTGCCGAAAGGGGCATGGGCATTGAGCAGGTAGTAGAACTGCTGAGGAACTATGATTTCTCTCATCAACGCCGCCTGAGTTTCGAATACATCGTCTTTAAGGGCGTAAACGACAGTATGCAGCATGCCAAGACCATCATCAAGCTGGTGAAGGGACTTGACTGCCGCTTCAACCTGATCCGTTTCCACCAAATTCCAGACATTCCTCTGCAAGGTGTGGATGATGAGAAGATGGAGCAGTTCCGTGATTACCTTACCCAGCATGGTGTCTTCACCACCATCCGTGCCAGCCGCGGCCAGGACATCTACGCTGCCTGCGGTCTGCTCAGCACCTCGAAGAAAATCGGAGAAATCCGTGAGCACGAGGATGAAGAGAAGATGAATAAGTAAGGAAAGGTGGGGGAGATATGGTTAGAGAATCTTTAAAGATCCTACTTGCCGGCTATCTTTTGTTCCTTTTTCTGGCAAGTTGCAGCCTGGGAGGAGGAGGAAGAAACAGAAAACAGCCCAAGAGCACAGGACAGCCTTACGAGGTGGTGCTCGAGGGAGATACCGACAGCATCGTTACGAAGATACTGACGGAAGAGGTGCCTGCCCTGCCCCAACCCGAACCGCTCTGCCGGCTCATCCAGGTTAAGAAGGGAAAGATCCACGGCAGCTACCTGCTCGTAAGAACTCGCATCGTAGTGAACATCCCGGCAGCGGAATTCTCAGTCAGGCTGAGCCGCAACGAGAATGCTTCACCGCAGACCGTCATCCGCATCTCTGCCCGCTCGCTGCAGCAACTCAGAGAGAAACTCAACCCCGAGAAACTGCGCCAGCTCGTAGATGATACAGAACTGGAGCACCTCGTCTCCATCATCTCCACCAACCCGAGCAAGCAGAACCGCGAGATGCAGCAGCTGGTAAAGAAGAACTTCGGCATCAGCATGAACATCCCTGCCGAAATGCAGGCAAGCAAGAAGGCCGGGAACTTCATTTGGATTTCAAACAACGCCAGTTCGGGCATGAAGAACCTGCTCGTAATGAAAGTGAAGAGTGAAGAACGAAGAGTGAAAAATTCAGATGCTTTTTCACCTCAAGAGAAGCAGCAGATTGACAGCATTCTCCGAACCAATATGCCGGGCGAAACCGACAGCATGTACATGATAATCCCGGTCCTTTCTGAAAAAGGACTCTGGGAGATGAAGGGCGACGCCATGGGAGGCCCCTACGTGATGAGGCGCATCCGCCTGAGAAAAACGGGGGATGAAATCTTCATCATCGGCTTCGTCTATGCACCCGAAATGAAAAAGAAAATATTAATCAAGCAGCTAGAAGCTGCGATTTCTACTATAAAATAAAACGATAAATGGACAGCAAAAAGATTAGAGTGGCCATCACTCACGGAGATACCAACGGTATCGGATACGAACTCATTTTTAAGGCATTCAGTGAGCCAGAGATGTTGGAGTATTGTACCCCTATCATCTACGGTTCGCCTAAAGTGGCAGCTTATTACCGCAAGGCGATGAATCTGCCTGCCCAATTCTCCATCATCCAGAAAGCAGAAGATGCTGAAGACGGAAGAATCAACCTCCTGCCAGCCGTAGACGAGGAGGTAAAGGTTGACATGGGCATGCCTACTCAGGAATCGGGTACGGCAGCCATCAAGGCACTTGACCAAGCCATGACCGACTACCGCGACGAGCTCTTCGACGTGCTCGTTACCGCACCGGTAAACAACCAGAACGCACAATTTGAGGGCTTCCAGTTCAAGGGCCACAAGGAATACATTGAAACTTGCCTGGGCGAAGGTGCCAAGGGCCTTTCCATCCTCTGCGGCGGCGACCTTCGCATCGCATCCGTAACCGGAAAGACTCCGCTCAAGGACGTGCCGGCAGCAATCACCCAGGAGCTCATCATCGAGAAGGTGAAGCAGATGCACACATCACTGAAGCGAGACTTCATGATTACCAACCCGCGCATCGCCGTGCTCGCCCTGAATCCTAGCAACAACGGTGAGGAGAGCTGCGGACCAGAGGAAGCCAGCATCATCATCCCAGCCATTGACCAGCTTGCCGAGCAGAAAATACAAGCTTTTGGTCCTTACCCTGCTGACGAGTTCTTCGGCAACGGCCATTTCGTAGAGTTCGACGGTATCATGGCCATGTATCATGATCAGGCTACTACCCCGTTCCATTCTCTCTACACCGAGGATGGCGTACTCTTTACTGCCGGTCTGCCACTCGTGCACACCGCCGCCAACACCACTCCTAGCTACAACATCACGGGATGCAACGAAGCCGATGCAATCTCCTTCCGCCACGCCATCTACTTGGCGCTGGATGCCTTCTGCAACCGCGAAGACTATGATGAGGCCTACGAGAATCCACGGCCTAAACTCTACCACGAGAAGCGTGACGAGAGCGAGAAGGTAAGATTCTCCATCCCTAAGAAAAAGGGATAAGAGAAAGATTCCCTATTTCCGAGAAAAAGCGGAATAAAGAAAGATTCGGGAGGGCAGATGACGCAAAAAAGGCAAATCTGCCCTGTAATCAGACCTCCCGAACGTTAAAATTTAAAAAAAATGCAGATAATTCAGAAAAAATGAGTAATTTTGGCAGCTAAATGGATACTTCCGAACTACAAAAGATAAAACAACGCTACAATATCGTCGGTAACAGCGACGGATTGAACCATGCGCTCGACGTAGCCCTACAGGTAGCGCCGACCGATCTCTCCGTGCTCATCATCGGCGAGAGCGGTGTGGGTAAGGAAATCATTCCAAGGGTGATTCACGACAATTCGCCACGCCGCAGAGAGAAATATTTCGCCATCAACTGTGGAAGCATTCCGGAAGGAACCATTGACAGCGAACTCTTCGGACATGAGAAGGGTTCCTTCACTGGAGCCATAGGCGAAAGCGAAGGATACTTCGGTATTGCCAACAAGGGTACCATCTTCCTCGACGAGGTGGGTGAACTCCCGATACAGACGCAGGCAAGACTGCTACGCGTGCTCGAAACGGGAGAATACATCCGCGTGGGTGGAACTGAGATAAGGAAAACGGATGTCCGCATCGTGGCAGCCACCAACGTAAACATGCACAAGGCTGTGAGCGAAGGCCGCTTTCGCGAGGACCTCTACTACCGCCTCAACACCATCCCGATACAGATGCCTGCATTGAGAGAGCGGGGCGATGACATCCTCCTGCTCTTCCGCCTCTTCGCCATGCAGATGGCCGAAAAATACCGTCTGCCTAAGATTTCACTCTCAGATGAGGCCAAGCAGATTATGCTGAAATACAAGTGGCCGGGAAATGTGAGACAGCTCAAGAACATTACCGAACAGATGTCAGTGCTGAGCCGAGAAAGAGAAATCGATGCACAGACCCTCACCCAGTTTATTCCGAGAGATGAGGAGTCTACACAGCTCGCCACCATACAGAAGGATGGCAAGGACGACCATAGCTACGCCAGCGAGCGCGAACTGCTATACAAGATTCTCTACGAACTGAGGGGCAACGTGAGCGACCTGAGACGTGAGATGAACAGCCTGCGCAAGCAACTCGATGAGGCACGCCAGTTGGGCAGTACAGGCGGATATGTTTCTCCGGTTCAGCCGAATACCCAGGTAGCTCCAGTATCATCCGTATCTCCAGTTTCATCGGTTTCTCCGGTTCCGTCCGTATCATCCGTTCCATCGGTTTCTCCGGTATCTTCCGTACCTCCGATTACCGATCTCGACGAGCTACAACACATCCGTCAGGAAATAGCTACAGGTGGCATTAGGGGCACTTACAAACCCGAAACCGAGGATGCTGAGATTGAGGAGATCAAGGAAGAAAACGAGAATCTGAACCTCAGCGACCTTAGCAAGCAGATGATAGAAAAGGCACTGGAGAGAAACAACGGAAACCGCAAGAAAGCGGCAGAAGAACTGGGAATCTCCGACAGAACTCTGTACAGAAAGATTAACAAATATAAGTTATGAAGCATATACGCGCGTACCTATATATAATAGGAGTCACACTGATGGTGGCGGTCATGGCAGCATGCTCCGTGAGCTACAAGTTCAACGGTGCCAGCATCGACTACACCAAAACCAAGACCATACAGATAGCCGACTTCCCTATCAGAAGTTCGTATGTGTGGGGTCCGATGGGTCCGATGTTCAACAACGAACTCAAGGATAAGTTTGCCAGCAACACCCAGCTCATACAGGTGTCACGCAACGGAGATCTGAAGATAGAGGGCGAAATCACCCAATATTCTCAGCGCAACAAGTCGGTTAGTTCTGAGGGATACTCAGCACAGACCGAGCTCAGTATCACCGTAAACGTACGTTTCACCAACACCAAGAACCATGCCGAGGACTTCGAAAAGCAGTTTACATCTGCCAAGACCTACGACACCACTCAGAGCCTTGCCTCGGTGCAGGAAGAACTGGTAACCCAGATTATCAAAGACCTAGTAGACCAGATATTCAACGCTACGGTAGCTAACTGGTAAAGTAAGTGAAGAACGAAAAGTGAAGAGTAAAGAATTCAACAGCTTTACTAATCATAAAGTTCAAAACTCAATGTTCAAAGTAAAATAAAGTAAAGTAAAAATATCGTGGAATTAAGCAGATTGATACAACACCCGGAGGAAATGAACCGAGAGACGCTCTACGACTTGCGCGCCCTCTTGGCCTTATATCCGTATTATCAGACGGCACGCCTGCTAATGTTGAAGAATCTGTACCTGCTCCACGACCCGAGTTTCGACGAAGAACTGCGCCGTGCAGCCATCTACATCACCGACCGTAAGATTATCTTCGAGATGGTAGAGGCAGCCCACTATCAGATAAAAAACGCCCCTGAAGAGGCTGAATCCAACAAGCAGCAAGGCGTAAGAGGAATAGGAGCAGAAAAACACGGAGACCGTACTAGCGACCTCATCGACCACTTCCTGGGATCCATTCCTATGGAAGAAGACGAAGAAGAGAAGAAGGAGAAACGTAAGCCTACACCTGCTGACGCGGCTGTAGACTATGTGGCTTATCTCATGGAGACCGAAGACCAGCAGGAGCCAGAAGATACTTCGCGCACCATGAGTCTCATCGACGACTTTATGGAGGATGGCGGTTTCAAACTGCCTAAAATCCAGCAGGACGAAGATTACAAACCAGAATTTACTCCAGAACTTCAGACCGATTCCGGCAAGGATGGCGAAGAGGAAAACAGCGGTGTATTCACCGAAACCCTCGCCCGCATCTACATCAAGCAGGGCAAGTATCAGAGAGCTTACGAAATCATCAGCCGCCTGCATCAGCAGCATCCTGACAAGAACGGATATTATGTTGACCAGCTCAGATTCCTTGAGAAACTGATGCTGAACAGCAAGAAGAAATAAAGAAGAATAATAAATAAATAAAACTAGTTTTAAAAAATGGCTTACACATTATTAGTAGTATTAATCGTCCTGGTAGCTATCCTGATGATTTTCATCGTGCTCATCCAGGAATCAAAGGGAGGTGGACTTGCAAGTAACTTCTCTTCAACCAACTCAATCATGGGTGTTCGCAAGACCACTGACATTGTTGAGAAATTAACATGGGGCCTCGCTGCAGCCTTGGTTGTCATCAGCGTGGCATGTGCTTATGTAGCCCCTCAGGCAGCTGGCGAAAGCAGTGTTTTGGAGGGAGCCACTCAGGAGCAGACCGCTCTTCCTGCTATGCCAGGTGCTAGCAAGGATGCAGCAGCAGGTGCTCAGAAGGCTGTTCCTGCAGCTGGTGCAGATGCCCAGAAGGCAGCTCCAGTTGTTCCAACAAGCCCTGCAAAATAAAAAATAAGAAAAAAGGTACGAAAAAATTTGGTAGAACCATTTTTTTTTCGTACCTTTGCACCCGCTTAACAAGAATATGGTGGACGTAGTTCAGTTGGTTAGAGCGTCAGATTGTGGTTCTGAATGTCGTGGGTTCGAGTCCCACCTTCCACCCAACTATTTTAGAAAAAGCAAAACATAACCAATATGGTGGACGTAGTTCAGTTGGTTAGAGCGTCAGATTGTGGTTCTGAATGTCGTG
>ERZ773186.2129-NODE-2129-length-15297-cov-90.667235_pt1 | contig 15297 bp, 15 predicted proteins | sample MGYA00581000_ERZ773186 | MGnify/ENA primary metagenome ERZ773186 (study PRJEB29015, sample SAMEA2737752) | human gut metagenome | biome: human gut; feature: human-associated habitat; material: faeces | place: China | collected 2012 ...
GTCGCTACCTTTTTGACCTCTGTGTCATCTTATGAGGGCGGTTGCGGATTTGAGGAAAAGCAGAAGTTTTGTGCGAATTGTTAGCTTTTTTAGGATTAAAGTGTAGGAAAAGAGGAATAAACGATAAATGAAAAAGAGGTATAAACGGTAAATGAGAAAGAGAGATAAGCGGCAAAAGAAAAGGGTGGGTTATGAATCATCATAGCGCACCCTCTTCTTTTCTGAGTCTTCCGTTTTCGGAGTCCGTTTCTGGAGTCTCTTTCCGGAGTTCCTTATGAATCAATGTCTCCAAACAGTTTTGCTGCATCCAGGCAAGGACAGTCTTTTGGCGTAGTGCCAGGCAAATCGCTGTGGCCCACTATCTTCGCCATCGGGAAGAGCTGATGCAGAATGTAGAAAAGGTCATGCAGTCGGTCATACTGTTCTCGGGTGAGCGTGTTGGCAGGTTTGCCGTTCTCGTCCAGTCCGCCCTCATAGCAGATGCCTATGGAGCATCGGTTGTATGGGCGAGCGTGCGCCCCCACCTCCAGCAGTCTGCGGTGCTGCGTCATCGTACCATCACGACGGATATAGAAGTGATAGCCGATGGTCATGAATCCGCGTGACTTGTGGTCCTTCTTCATCTGTTCCACGGTGTAACTCTGGTTACATCTCGTGGCAGAACAGTGCAGAACGAGGAATCTTACGGAGTTGCTTCCTCCCATCAGGTTTCCCTGTTCCATTCGTGTGAGCAGCTTCAGTTCATTTCTTATCAGCTCACCACCGATGTTCATAGGATAAGAGTCTTTGATCATAGCATTACATTTTTTAGATGATTTCATGGGGTGCCGGGCTTCACATCTGGATTTGTGTGCAGGAGCTTACGCCGAGAGCGGTAAGAGCAGCCACAATCGCCTGTATCACGGCATAGAGGATGCTGACCCATGTGATTTTCTTAGGTGTTTCCATGGTATGGTTTCATTCTTTTTTCTGTGTAACGAAATAGGCTTGAGTTTCATCTGCTTTTACAGATTTACGTGGCCAGAGTCGCTTCCGGAACCTTCGCTGCCCGTGCCTTCACTTCCAGTACCCTCGCTTCCGGTGCCTCCAGGGTTCTTGTTCTCCTCATCCTTCTTGTCACCAGGGTCAGTGGTGCCGCCGCCTGGAGTATCGCCCGGAGTGCCATTCTCTGTGCCTGCGCCTGAAAGATTGGCAAGCTTCTCGATATCCATGAGCGAAGCCTCGCGGTTGAGGTTAGCTCGGGTCAGTTCGCCGGTGGCACGAGCGCGGAGCTTGATGCTCTCGATGTTGGCAGCTACGGAGAACTTCGCCTTGTCTGTAGCGCCCTCCTTGTTCACGATGCCGCAGGTAAAGATGGCGAGGTCGTCTATCTTCACGGCAAATCCGTTGGTGATGTTCTCCTTGATACGCTTCACCATATCGGCGAGCATACCCTTCACCTGTCCCTCCGAGAAGCCAGTGTTGTAGGCAGCCATCTGCTTAGCGAGTCCGTCGATATCCACGGTCTTGGTAATCACTGGGTAGGCATAGTACTTTCCGTATGCCTCCTTCATCTCTTTGTTCATGTTCTTCAGAATCTTGAAAAGAATCATAGTTGTGTCTCCTATTAGATTTAAAGTTAACAAGGTCCGTCCGTTTTTTACGCGGGCGAAGTCCATCATTCTGATTGACGGTGCAAAGATACGAAATTCATTTCATACGCAGGTTCTCAATTGGTCTTACCTGGCATGCATAGGGATTATTTTTTCGCAGAAAGTTCTGTAGTTCTGCAAGATTCTACGGTACATTCAAGCTTCAAATACCAATATAAAGTATGGTTTTTATTCATTTTGTTCATCGTATTGAATAAAATCAGTACTTTTTTATTCAATACGGACGAGATTTTGAATATTTTTCGTATCTTTGCCCCCGGTTTAATCAATGCGACGGAAGAGAAATGAGAACAATAATCAATAACCAGAAAAAGGAACGGGATATTCTGCTTTCCCGTCCTTATCTTACACGTCATACCAAGTATGATGTGGACGAGCTTTTGGCAAGTAAGCAAATCAAGTTGATAACAGGGCCAAGAAGAACAGGTAAGTCAACAGAGGCTTTGCTGATGTTGAAGGGCAGGAACTTTGCCTATTTGAATTTTGATGACGGAAAGTTACTGAATGCCTGGGACGATGATTTGGTTTGGGAAACTCTGCTTGCCGTTTATCCCGACTTCGAGTTTCTTCTACTTGATGAGGTTCAAAATATGGATGGTTGGGATTTGTGGGTCTCCAAGCTTTACCGCATGGGAATCAACATGGTTATTACGGGAAGTAACGCCAAACTGCTGAGTAGCGAAATGGCAACATTGCTTACAGGTAGATATATTCAGATAGAGATGCTGCCTTTCAGTCTTTCTGAATTCTTCATCTGGAATCACAGAAGTCTTGCAGAAGTATCGGATATGAAAGATAGCGCATCCGACTTTTCGCTTATGGCAGACTATCTGCACCATGGTGGCTATCCGGAGACAGTAGCAGCAAGAGGTCTGACTCAAAACTATCTTTCCACTCTTTTTGATTCCATCATCTGGAAAGACATCGCCAAGCGTCATAGAGTGCGTAATGTAGAGGACTTAAATAACTTGGCCATGTATCTGGTATCTAATTTCTGCAATCCTTTCAGTGCCAATGAACTGTCAGAAGAACTTGGATTTTCCAGCGTAGCTACAACCAAGAAATTTATGGGGTATTTAAGAGAGCCCTATCTCTTATATTATCTGCCGCGTTACAGCAACAAGCTGAAACTGATGAAGAAAGCTCCCCAAAAAGTATATGTGGTTGATAATGGTTTTGTAGAAGCCAAGGCTTTTAGCGTGAGTGAGAACTTGGGCAGGTTACTGGAAAATCAGGTCTTTATCGAGTTGGTTCGCAGGGGGTATCATACGGAAACCTCTCTTTTCTATTACCGTTCCCGTAATGATAAGGAGACGGATTTTGTGACCAGGCAAGGTACCCATGTAGAGAGTCTCATTCAGGTATGTTATGATCTTTCGTCCGAACGGACACTCAAGCGTGAGGTAGATAGCATCATAGAATGTGCCGGAGAACTCAAATGCTCCAATCTAATCATTGTCACGATGAGGGAGGAAAGGGTAATTGAGAAAAATGGATATAAGGTCAGGGTTTTACCTATATATAAGTTTTAAAGGGAAGTTTTTCTACCTGTATGGTTGGAGCTTCCTGAAAGGGCAATTTCAACCATACATAAACGGTATCTCAACTGTTCGGGACCGAACGTTAACGCATGGCAGATACCAGTTGCTCCCTTAACGTTTCCACTCCAGGAAAGCTTGTCTTCTGATAAGTTATCTTTCCTTCCTTATTTACAACAAAATAGGTAGAAATGCCTGAGAACTTATGAATTTCGGCAAGAGCAGCAGCCTGTTCTTTGGTCAAGCGCACATGCACGCCACTTATTGTCTTCATCATCTCGCCCCATTTATCTACAGATGATGAGATTGAGAGTGTTAAAAATCAGAATTTCTATGGTAGTTTCACTCATTTGGCGTATATTTGCAGAGATAAACAATTAGATGGGTTCAAGATGAATACGAAGATACTTTTACTCGTGATGTACTTGCTTGCTTGGGGATGCTATTCCCAAGCTCATGGTTCTATGCCCCGCATCAGTTATGAAAGCCGGGAGGGAATGCTGGCGGAGGCATCTTGCGATACTTCCAGAATGATTCCTGATGTGATGTTGAAAGATGTGATCGTGAGAGGGCAGTTGGTTCAAATGAAAACAGACAGAATCATTTACCATGTCGATGCAGACAGCAGTGCCATGAAGGAAAACCTGATTGAGACTTTGAGAAAGATGCCGGGGCTTATCGTCAGCAGGAAAGGTGAAATTTCGGCGGACGATAATAGGAAGATAGTATATAAGCTAAATGGTCTGCGAGATCCGCTGGTCAATAATCCTATAGAGCTGCTTAGTGCGTTGAATTCAAAATACGTAAAGAAGGTGGAACTTGTAACACATCCCGACTTACAGTATGGAAATGATGCCGTGGTCTTGAATATTACAACCAAAGGCAGACTGGAAGGTTATATGCTCACCATGCATGGAAAAGGAACCGACAGCAGTTTGTTTGGCTCCATTTGGGGAACATCTAAGATAAAACGTATTCGTTTTTCCGGTTGCTATTCCTTTAACGACATGTTTGGGCATTCCTCAACGTCTCGTTCGGAAGAGTTGCGTCACGAAGTTCTCGTTGACCACATGAGTATAACTGAAGGCAAAATAGGTGGAACCAGTTCCAAGGATCATAATATGGAGCTGTCTGCGAGCTATGATGTAGATGATCATAGTTTGTTGTCAGCCTATGCCCGTATTTTTTTGCGTAACAATATGCATTCGTCTTCCCGTTATGATGTTCAGGTAACCCAGGCAGATAATTCTCCCAGCTATTCTTATGTAAAGCAGCTGAATCATAGGCTCAAGTCGCCAGAGTACCAGGCCTCGCTGAACTATGAACGGGTATTCGGACCAGGAGGTGAAGGAGGAAAGTTTTTTGTGGGATACAATTATTATGGCCGTCCTTATATGGAAAAGAAAGAAATTTGCTATCAGGACTTTGATTCTGTAGCAGGATGTGCCAACTCTATTTCTGGCTTGATGGATTGTCTTCTCATGACCAGTAGTGGAGAAGACTGGCATACATGCGAGTTGGAGTACAATAGGCGTGTAGGAAAGCATCATTTGTTTGTCTTCGGTCTCAAGGGCTTGCTGCGCTTGGATCATGACGATAATGAGGAAAAATACTCCCCGATAGGACTTGGATATTATAGGGATAATACGGGAGTAAGTCTTTGCAAGCGCACTCAGAATTTTCTGCAGTCCAGTTTGGGCTATACATACAATGGTCGTAAATGGCGGATTTCAGCTGGTCTTCAGTACGAAAATGACTGGGAGAAGTTGGCCAGGGCCGACAAAGGTTATACCTACAAGGTGAGTTTTTGTGATTTTCTTCCCAGCATGGGTGTTTCCTATATCCTGTCGGATAGGGGAACCTTATCCTTAGGGTATGCTATGTCTGTATCTCGTCCCAATATTTTTGCTTTAGATCCCTATGTTGACAGTAGCATCGTCAATGAGTTGAGCTATGGAAATCCAGGCTTGAAGCCGCAGAGGAATCAGGACATATCTTTAACCACTGCTTTCAGGATGGGAAGTGGTGATGCCTGGTATTTGAGCATGTCGTTGGCGCATCAATATTCCGACCGGCTTCTCCTGGGCTATAGCTATCTTGCTGGTAGCGTATTGCACACTACGAAGGATAATATAGGTCATAAGAACAATACCAATCTCGAACTGTCATTGCGTAAGCGTTTTGGCGGATTCTTTTTCCGCACAGTCACATCTTTGGCCTATGTCCAGTACTCCGCTCAAAGAATAGGGCAATGGCACAAGGGATGGTTTGGCAGATTGCGTTGTATGGCAGAATATGAGCTTCCCAAGGATTACTATCTTGAACTGGAGGGAAACTACCATACCAAGTATGTTATGCTCCAGGGTTATGGTTCTGAGGGATATGAATATGGTTTGAGCCTTACGAAGAAAGTACTTGGCAATCGTCTTACGCTGATGGCTTCTGCCTATAGCTTTCTTCCCATTCATTACAGATGGACAAGTTTCACGGAATCAAACGGTTACCAGTACAAAGGTATGGGTCGTAACTACCAGGCATCATTTGTGATTTCAGCAAGATATAATCTTGGTCATTTGAAGAGTCGTGTCAAGCAAACTCAAAAGCAAATAGTCAATGATGACGTAAAGACGGATTATACAAGGTAGCATATGATATTTTGCAGCATATCTTCTTTAATTTTGATCTTCTGCAAAGCTACACTTTTTTACACATACGACCAAATAAACATTGAGCATAAAGCGAGATTTTAAGATATTTTAAAACAAAAAGAACTATGATTCTTGATACTGCCATCAGTAGTATATCCGAAGAAACCGGTATTAACAGAGGTGGCATTGATGTAGAGATTACTGATGGTCTTCCCGTTGCCATCAAATGTACCTTGATACTTATTATCAGAATTACTGAACGCCACTAACTCACAGGCAATATCATATTTCTTCAATGAAATGCTACATCATCTGCGTAAGGACAATTATGCCAATGTACAGATGATTATTCAGAAAATTATATAAAAAACAGGGGCGTTTTTACATGCAAAACGCCCCGATTTTAACTGGAATTTGTTTCAATATTAGAAACACTCCGTTTCTTATATAGAAACAAGGCGTTTCTAATATAGAAACAAAGTGTTTCTAAGGGTGAATCAAAAACGAATGATTTGGGTCCGTTTTTCACACCCTATTTTATACCTTTTCTGTGCGTTATTGATGCCTTTTTCATGCCTTATTTATACCCGGAACTTCCTTGCTGAAGTCATAGGATGGGGCGTTGTATCCCCACTTCTTGAAGACCTCAGCAATACAGGCTTGCATTTCTGCTGAGAGCAGTTTTTCACCACGATGAAAACGGTAGTAGGCAGTTCTGCCGCCTAGGAGTGACATCAGTTGATGGCGCAGGGGTAGGGTGTCGTTGTATTTTACTTCAGCATAAAACTGGGAGAAGCCCCATACCTTGCGCTCCATGCACGGACGGCAGAACTGGGTGCACGGGTAGAAGGAACCTGTTTCTTTCTCGCTGCCCTTGCTGCCCGACTGGTCATCATATCGGGCATCAGGACGGATGGTGGGTACCACTTCATCGTAAAACAGCTCCTTACAGAAAGCCTCATCATGGATGAGAATCTTGCCGGATAAGAAGGCGGCGCATTCCTGCGCCTTTGAGCAGGAGGCGTTGAAGCAATAGTGCCACTTGGAGGAGCGCATCAGAGAGCGCAGAATCTTAGCTTCCATCTTGTTACCGGCGGAAGATCCATTCTCTGGAGATGGATTTGTCTCATTTTTCATAGTCTTAAACATTTAAAAGTTGAACATTTAAAAGTTGAACATGTGTTTCATGGCTCATCGAAGTATTCTACGATGAGGCTCACCTGTTTGCGGCTGAAAAAGTCGGCATTCTTGCTCACATGGCATTGTGCCAGGGCCGTTTCCAGCTCAGGGTTGTTGTGAATCCAGCGGCGCAGGCGTCGCATGGCTAATGGTGCGTCGAGCATGGGAAAATACATTCGGGCAAGCTCGGCCTTGAGATATGATTTCATTTCCATAGGCCTTAAAGTTTATGTAAAATAGATATATGGCCGCAAATATACGCTTTTTTGTTGAAACTGCCAAGGATTTGAAAATAAAAAATAGGTTTTTTAGAGAAAATAACGCATCAAATGGCTGAAAAACAGCAGAATGATGGAATAGAAACGATTTTATATGGATAGAGCGGAAAGAACTGCTTGTCTCTTTCCGCTCTTATCCCGGAAAATTTATATTATCACTTTACCAAGTGATAACCTTGTCAACTATTTCCTGTTGCTCCATGCTGCTTCTTCGCAGATAAATACGTGTTGTCTCTATGCTTTCATGTCCCATGAGGTCGGCAAGCAGGGCAATGTCATTGAATTTCTCCAAGAAATTCTTGGCATAGCGATGGCGGAACGAGTGAGGGTAAACTACTTTCTCGTTTAAACCATATTTCACCGCATAGTTCTTCAACTGTTGTGATATGCCTCTTGTTGTGATACGCTCTCCAAAGCGGTTGAGAAAGAGATAACCACTTGTACGATTGGTTTCCTGCAACCACTTTTTTGCTTCTGTGCGCAGCGTCTTGGGGATATAGATACGGCGTATTTTGCCACCTTTTGTATAGATATCGTAGTAGCCCACTTGTACATGCTCTATCTTAATTTGTACAAGTTCGCTCACTCTGGCACCAGTCGCAGCCAAGAAACGCACCACAAAGTACCACTCCAAGTTATCTTCCTTCTTCAATTTGTTCTTCAAGAAGGTGTAGTCAGCATTGCTGATAACATTCTCCAGGTAACTACGCTGCTACACCTTGACCGATTTCAAGCGGAGCTTAGTCTTGCCCACAAATACTAGGTACTTGTTCATCGCCTGAATACGGAGGTTCACTGTCTTTGGCTTGTAAGTCTCAATCAAGTAGGTCTTATAAACCAACAAGTTTCTCTTGTTCAACTCTTTGTGTCGTGAGCCAAACTCCTTCACGGCATACAGATATGCCGAAATCGTGTTCTTAGCCATATTGCCTTGGCTTAGGAACTCTTCAAATTTGTCTAATTCCATTTCTATTCGTTTATTAGTGAAACATTAAGTTGTCCATATAAATAGGCATGGATTTGTTCTATGAGTTCCTATTATGAGAAGATACTCGCTACGGGAGAGGTGAAATGTATTGATGAGGAGATACCGTTTAAGATTCCTGTTGGGTGGGAGTGGTGCAGAATGGGAAGTATTGGCGATTGGGGAGCAGGTGCAACACCTGCAAAGGGTAATCCCGATTATTATGGTGGGTCTATATTATGGTTAAGAACTGGAGAATTGAATAATGGAATTGTCTATGATTCAGAAATAAAGGTTACACAAAAAGCATTACAAGAATGTTCATTAAGAATGAATCGAATCGGTGATGTTCTTATTGCTATGTATGGTGCAACTATAGGTAAAGTGGCTATTGTTGGCAAGGAACTTACAACCAATCAAGCTTGTTGCGCTTGCACTCCATTTGGCATTTACAACTATTTTCTGTTTTACTTTCTGATGGGTAGTCAAATTGATTTTATAAAAAAAGGAGAAGGTGGTGCGCAGCCAAACATTTCAAGAGAAAAATTAGTTTCTCATTTGATGCCTATACCACCATTGACAGAACAGTATCGAATTGTCGAGAAAATACAATATCTGTTACCCTTGGTGGAAAAATATAGCGATAGTCAAATTTTACAAGACAAACTTAATTCGGAATTTAAAGACAAATTACGCAAATCCATTCTACAGGAGGCTATTCAAGGGAAACTCGTTCAACAAATAGCAGAAGAAGGTTCGGCACAGGAATTGCTTGAACAAATAAAAGAAGAGAAACGAAAACTCGTAAAAGAGGGCAAACTAAAGAAGTCTGCCCTCAACGATTCTGTTATCTTCCGTGGTGACGATAACAAGTATTGGGAGAAGTTTGGCGATAATATTGTATGTATTGACGAAGAAATACCATTTGGAATTCCGTCCTCATGGAGTTGGTGTAGGTTAGGAAATATTGCATCAGTTAAAGGTGGAAAAAGAATACCTGTAGGTGAAAAGCTTACAACGGAAAATACAGGGCATATGTACATACGTGTTGCAGACATGAAAGAAAATACTGTAAAAACAGACGATATACATTATATTTCCGAATCAATTTATCAAAAAATAAAATCTTATACAATATCTACAGAAGACTTGTATATAACTGTTGCTGGGACAATAGGAAGTGTTGGCGAAATACCAAAAGTTTTTGATAACGCGAATCTAACAGAAAATGCCGATAAAATAGTATTTAAAGGTATTTGTAAGAAATTCTTAATGTACTGTTTGCTTTCAAATTTTGTTCAGTCACAAATAAAGAAATGCACAACAAAAGTAGGTCAGCCCAAATTAGCAATAGTAAGAATAGAAGATTTGGTAATACCACTTCCACCTATAAAAGAGCAATATAGAATAGTACATAAAATAGAACAGACAGCAAGTATTATGAGCAGATAGGCAAAAAGTGTTTGGATATAACTGATGAAATACCATTTGTAATTCCTGAAACTTGGCAATGGGTAAGGATTCGTGATGTTTTCCAATTAAACCCAAAGAATGAAGCCGAAGATGAGAAGTTGGTAGCTTTTATTCCTATGGAGAAAATTAGTGCTGGCTACAAATCAGACTTTACTTTTGATACTACCAAATGGGGAACTATCAAAAAAGGATTTACTCATTTTGCGAATGGTGATGTTGCTTTTGCAAAAATCACGCCATGCTTTCAAAACAGGAAGTCTGCAATTTTCCATGACTTACCCAATGGAATCGGGGCAGGAACAACAGAATTAAAGGTATTGAGACCCTATGGAAATACAATAGATAGGTGGTATCTGTTGTATTTCTTAGAGTCTCCGTATTTCATAGATGAAGCATCGTTTAAGGGAACTGCTAATCAACAACGTATTGTTGTGGGTTACTTGGAAGACAAACTATTTCCTTTGCCTACTCAAAAAGAGCAACAACGCATTGTTGCTCAAATAGAAAAATTATTTGAGCAACTGCATTAATTGTTCTATCTTCTGAACTATTATTCTCTGCTCTTGCAGTGGTGGAATACCAATAATAAGCCCATAAAACAATTCTTTGTTGAGGTGTGGAATTGCTGCACCTTTCTTAGAGTTGCGCAATGTCTCTTTATAGAATTGTATAAAAGCTAAAACATAAGGTTCGTACATTGAGGAACTTATCCATAACTGCTTGAATGTACTACCCATATAGCCATCTTGTGGTACGATGAAAACTTCACCAGAATTTTCACCGTCCACAAGCATTATATTGTCACCTTTATATACAAGTTTACCTTGTTCTACTATAGTTTCAGAACTTTTACCACGTAAGTATTTTGCATCTAACAAGCATTGCTTGCCAATGGTTTTCAAGCCGTCTGTAAGTTGACAAACAGCATTTAATCGAGCAATAGACCAAGTACTTGGAAAGTCAAAAGGAAGTTCTATCTCGGTTACTTCGCTCCCTATTTGCTCATAATACTTGTTATCGTCACCACGGAATATAACAGAAGAAGCTAAGGCTGACTTCTTCAACTTACCCTCTTTAACGAGTTTCAGCTTCTTAGCTTTTATTTGTTCAAGTAGCTCATGTGCTGTACCTTCTTCTGCTATTTGTGGAACGAGTTTTCCTTGTATCGCCTCTTGTAATACAGATTTTTTCAAACACTCATTAAGTTCCACATTCATCTTATCTAAAAGTTCCTGTGACTTTGAATATTTATCAATAATCGGCATCACTAATCCTATCTTATCTACAATACGCTCTTGCTCTGCTAAAGGTGGAAGAGGAAATAATTTATTTTCCAGATAACCTACGATTATACGTTGTTGGTTTGCAGTTCCTTTGAATGTCGCTTCATCAATAAAATAAGGAGACTCCAAAAAGTACAAAACGAACCAACGATTTATAGTCTCACCATAGGTACGCAATATTTTCAACTCTGTCGTTCCTGCTCCTATACCATTGGGCAAACCCTCAAAGATTGCAGATTTTCTGTTTTGGAAACAAGGGGTAATTTTTGCAAATGCAATATCATTGTCTGCAAAGGCCGTGTAGCCAGACTTGATTTCACCCCATTCCTTCTCGTAATATCTAAATTCAGAACCATATCCTGCGGAAATTGCTTCCATAGGAATAAATGCTGCGGATGTATTGTCATCAGCAACTACCTTTGGATTTATTTGGAAAAGGGATGAAACTCTGCACCATTCCCACCCCTGCGGAATCTCAAACGGTATCTCCTCATCAATACATTTCACCTCCCCTGTAGCAAGCATCTTCTCATAATAGGAATTATCCTCACCACGGTAAATAATAGATGCGTTCTTGTCACGCTTGATTTTTTTCTCCTTAATCAAGCGTTCTTTCTCCTGACGAATCTTGTCAAGCAAAACGCTTGCAGGCTCGTCATTTGGGTCTTGCGGTACAAGTTTTCCTTGTATCGCCCATTGTAATATGCTGTTCTTTAATTGTTTGCCGTTCATTGTTTATAATTTCAATGTATCTTTAAAAGTTATTGGACTGCCTCTGAGTTTGAATTGGTCAAGCAATGCTTGACTAATTTGTGGGACCGTGTTCCACATTTTTGTCTCATCCTTTTTTGAATTGGTGAGACAGCGTCTCACCAATCTTGTCATTCATCGATTTTGATTTCTATCCTCAAGATGCGCTGTATATAATTCGCCAACAACTTGTTGGCGAATTATAACTATTTCTTGTCTTCATCTAATTCTGCTTCCAACTTGAGGTTTTCTTTTATCTCCTCTGGAGTTGGCAACATTTCCACTGCTTTAAGAATCTCATTCTCATATTCGGCCACGCTCAATGGACGATCGACACCTTTGAAAGCCCATTCTACGGTCATGTCATCCTTGTGCTTGCAAATGAGTAGCCCAATAGTAGGATTATCATCTGCCCCTTTCATCAATTCGTCAACAGCAGAAACATAGAAGTTCAACTTACCTGCAAACTCAGGCTCAAAATCTACTACTTTTAATTCGATTACCACATAGCAGCGCAGCTTAATATGATAGAAAATCATATCTGGACGGTAGACCTTTCCTGATGGCATGACAAGTTCTTTTTGTCTTGCCACATAAGCAAATCCTTGCCCTAACTCTAACAGAAACTCAGTTATGTGCCTTGACAATTTCTCTTCAAACTCACGTTCGCTGTATTCTTCCTGCATCTGCATGAAGTCCAGATTATATGGACTCTTTAATACTTCCTTAGCAAGATTTCCCTGTATCGCAGGTAATTTGTCTGAAAAATTAGTGTGGGCACTTCCAACTGCCTCATATAGGTGTGAATCCAAACAGCGATTTAATGCATTTCTGCTCAAATTCTCGCTTACAACTTTGTGAATATAAAACATCGCTTCTTCTATGCTCTCTGATTTAGAGATAATTGAGATGTGATGTCCCCATGGTACATAAGCAAACACCTCTGGCATTTCCAAATCGCCAACAAGTTGTTGGCGATTTACTTGACTTGAATTATAAAAAGCATACCACTGTCTAGCATATTTAAGATTAGTATAGGAGAGACCTCTACTATGAGGAAACTCATGCTGTAAGTCCAAGCTTAGATTTTTTAAAACACTTGTTCCCCATTTTGCCTCTGCTTTCATCAGCATTATATCACGCCCAAGCGACCAATAGAAGCGAAGCATGCCTTCATTGACCTTTATCGCTGCTTTTACTTGTGACTGTTTGTAACGCTTGGTCAATTCGCCAATCCACTTCTTGTATTCTGCAGAAGGTATGGATTGGTCTCTGTTTACGAATATTGGTTGTTCTGTTTCTTTATTTGCCATTATTTTTCTTTTTTGCTGTTGAAATTCAGAAAAGCAATGACAACATTGCTTTTCTGAATTTGTGAGACGCCGTCTCACAAATCTTGTCATTCATCAATTTTCACATTTATCCCCAAGATACGCTGTATCTCCGCCAATGTTTTATCAATTTCATGATCAAGAGCCTTGCGCTTCTTGAAATAGTCGGCAAGCAGTTCGGCTGGCGGCAAAATCTCCTCATCCTCTTTCGGGAACTTACATAAGTCGAAGTTGCAATCAGAATCTATCAGTTCCTTAACAGGATAGCAGAGTGATTTCTCGTCGCCATCAGCAATAATAATCTCCTTACGGTCGTTCCACCACTCACGGATTGGGTCGCAATGTTCTGACTTCATGGACTTTGTCTTGGAGAAATGCTTGTACCCCTCTGGCATATCCAATCGATAGAACCACGTTTCCTTTGTAGAATAACCTTCTGGAGCACCATACGCTCTGGTATTGTCGAAGAACAAAATGTTCGTGGCAATCGAAGTGTAAGGTGCAAAGATACTGCCTGGCAAACGGATAATGGTATGCAAGTTGAAATCTCTGAGCAGCTTGGTCTTGATGGCTATCTTTGTGTTGTCCGCTCCAAACAGGAAACCGTCTGGGACAATGACCGCTGCACGACCATTCCTCTTCAGTCGGTACATGATGAGAACCATGAACAAGTCAGCAGTCTCGCTACTGCGCATATCAGAAGGGAAATGTGACTTGACATCCGACTTCTCGTTTCCACCGTATGGTGGGTTCATCAACACAACATCAAACTTGTCTTCGTCTGTATAGTTGAGTACATCTTTTGTAAGCGAATTGTCGTGATACACCATTGGCGTGTCAATACCATGCAGCAACAGGTTTGTCACACATAACATATATGGGAACTGTTTCTTTTCGATGCCAAATACAGACTGATTGTACTCTTTGCGGTCTTCAGCAGTCTTTACCTTCTTATCCAATTCGCCCAACCAGCTGGTGATAAAGCCGCCCGTACCACAAGCGAAGTCAGCCATTTTCTCCCCAATCTGCGGATTGATTATCTCTGCCATAAATTCGGTTAAGGCTCTTGGGGTGTAGAACTCACCAGAGGAACCTGCCGACTGCATTTCTTTGAGGATTGTCTCGTATATCTCACCGAAAGCATGACTTTCCTCATAGTCACCAAGATTTAAACCGTCAATCACATTCAGTACTTGACGAAGTTGGACTCCATCTTTCATATATTGGTTGGCATCCTCAAATGTGGTCTTTACAATCGCCTGACGGATAGGGGTTGTTGGTGTTACCTCTATGTTTTTGAGTTCCACAAACAATGTGTTGTTGACAAACGAAAGCAGCTCATCACCAGTCAAGGCATTACCGCTTCCATCGTCATGCGCCCAGTTACGCCAACGGCATTCTTCTGGAATAATAGACTTGTAATCATCATCGTCCAACTCCCAATCATTCTCTTTCTCGTCATAGACTTTCAAGAACAGCATCCACGCCATTTGTTCTATGCGTTGCGCATCACCGTTGATACCGGCATCATTGCGCATGATATTGCGTACTCGTTTTACGAAATTTGATAAACTCATATTTTGTTTCACTTTGTGCATCTTTTCTCGCCACGACATAGTCCAAGCAAGCTTGGCTCTGTTCGTTTGGCTTTTCGAAAAGATTCTATTTTTATGCTATATTATATATTGTCTGCTCCAACTCCTTTACCGCCTTCAGATAATCTCTCTTCCCACCGAAGAACTTTACTATATTCGCCTTTGAGCCAAATCGGCGGAAAGGATCGTTTTCAAGCACAGTAAGACTTTCAAGTTCTGAAATGCCTTCTTCCATGTACTTCTCCAACAAAGCCTCAAGTACCAGTCGTGCCTGCTCACCATACTTGGTGAATATATCACGCTTTTTCACTTGCTCAGCACGTTCCCGCCTCGTCAGGGTCTTCTTGCCGTATGCGATATGACAGATGAAATCAAAATCATCCACATTGCTCATTTCCTGTGAAGTCTTTAAATCCGCAAGGTCTATACCTCTTTCTTTCAGCATATCCGCAATGTCTGATTTTTTCTTTAATTCATTCCATTTGGAGGTAAAAGTATCAATGGTAGCAAACGAATCAAGGATATTCTTCTTCGTATAGTCGGTAATGCTCTCCGTGCGAAGCAGCTTGCCATCGGCATCGTAAACGGACACTACCTTATTGACAA
>ERZ773186.2131-NODE-2131-length-15283-cov-4.213685_pt1 | contig 15283 bp, 15 predicted proteins | sample MGYA00581000_ERZ773186 | MGnify/ENA primary metagenome ERZ773186 (study PRJEB29015, sample SAMEA2737752) | human gut metagenome | biome: human gut; feature: human-associated habitat; material: faeces | place: China | collected 2012 ...
CATGCGCTCAGCGCCGGCGGCTGCCGGCAGGATCGCGGTCAAATTCGCGCAGGGTCTCGTGCGCCAGCGCACGGCGGCGCGCCTCCTCCGCCTCCATCTGCGCGCGGCGGCGGCGACGGCGCTCGGCCTCGATCTGCTTGCGGCGGCGCACCAGCCACAGAACGTAGCCGACCAGTGCCAGCACGATCGCCAGCAGAATGACGAGCACGATGGGATTGGTGAAAAACGCGGCCACATGCCCCGCGATATATGCGCCCTTGGACACGGCGACATCGACCGCGGCGACGAGCTTGACCGTGCCGTAGACCGTGCCGTGATAGCTCACCGTGAGCTCACCGACCTCGTCCCCCGCCTTGATTGGCGCTTCGAGCGGCTTGCCGTCGCGCTCGGAGTAGATCGTAACCTGCTGCTCAAACTGCGGCGCGCCGTCACTGCCGGCGGCGGGCAGCACGGCCGAGACGGTCTGCGCCGGACGGACGGTGACGCTGTCGCCGTCGCGCCCGTAGCGCACGGGCACTTCACAGATCAGATCGCTCGCGCTCACGATCGCCCGCCAGCCATAGTGGGAGAACACCCAGCGGTAGGCCGTGAGCGTATCGGAAAAGCTGCCGAAATCCGTCGTGCCGTTGGCGCGGGCCGTGCCCTTGCCGCCGAGCACGATGCACAGCAGACGCACGCCGTCCTTCTCCGCCGTAGAGATGAGGCAGTAGCCCGCGGCATCCGTGTGGCCGGTCTTGACGCCCTTGGCATATTCATAGTAATAGCCGCGGTACATCGGTGAATCGGGATTGATGAGGCCGTTCGTGTTCGAGAGCGTGCGCTCCTCGGACATATTCGTGGCCGGGACGGTATGCTTGACCGTGTTGCAGATCGTGGCAAAGAGCTCGTGGCTGAGCGCTTCCTTCGTGATACGGTAAAGATCGTGCGCCGTGGTATAGTGATCGTCCTTCGGCAGGCCATGGGGATTGGCAAAGTGCGTGCCGGTGCAGCCGAGCTCCTGCGCGCGCGTGTTCATACGCTCCACGAACGCCGAGATGCTGCCGCAGACATACTCCGCGACGACGTTGCACGCCTCGTTCGCCGAGGAGATCATGGCGCAGTAGAGAAAGTCCTCAAACGTCATGGTCTCACCGACCTTGATGTCGGCATTGCTCGCACCATCGACCATGTCGGCATTGCAGTCGTCATAGGCCGTGACGGAGTCGGAGAGCTTGACATCGCCGCGCTCCACCGCCTCGACCGCGAGCAGCAGCGTCATGATCTTCGTCAGGCTCGCGGGATAAGCCTTGGCGTCAATGTTGCGGGTATAGTAATACTGGCCGCTGTCCTCGTCGACAAGCATGACACAGTTGGCCTGCAGCTTTTCATCGAGCGCGGACTTGACCGCGTCGCTGCCGAGAACATAGCTGCCCTCCTGCGCCTGCACCATGCTTTGCGGCACGCCGTCGGACGCGGCGTTTGCAGTGGGTTCGGGGGATTGCTCCGCAGTCGAAGCGGAGCTGTTGGCGGCAAACGCCGGAAAGGCCGCCGTCAGCAGCAGGCAGACGATGAGCAGCAGCGGCAAAATGCGATATTTTTTCATATCTTTCTCCATAGAACTATGATATAATGAAACATCCGGCCGGAGACGGCACAGCCGCACGTCCGGAACAAAAGCGATATCTGGATTCATTATAATAATTCCGGCGGCGAAAAGCAAACCATTTCCGCGAAAAGACTCGAAACGGAGGAGCTGCGATGAAAATTCTGGTTGTGGACGACGAAAAGACCATCGTCAAGGGCATCAAATTCAACCTCGAAAACGAGGGCTATCAGGTCGACGTGTGCTACGACGGCGAGACCGCCGTGGACATGGCGCGCCACGGCGAATACGCCGTGATCCTGCTCGATCTCATGATGCCGAAGCTCGACGGACTCGGCGCGTGCCAGCAGATCCGGCAGTTTTCCACCGTGCCGATCATCATGCTCACCGCCCGCAGCGAGGACGCGGACAAGCTCATCGGCTTTGAATCCGGCGCGGACGACTACATCACCAAGCCCTTCAACATCCTCGAGCTCAAGGCGCGCATCCGCGCGCTCATCCGCCGCTCGAGCATGGCGCCCGCAGCGCCCGCCGAGCCGGACAGCGGCAAGCTCGTGCGCGGCCACATCGAGATCGACCCCGAGCGCCGCAGCGCACACCGCTTCGGCCAGAACGTGGAGCTGACGCTCAAGGAGTTTGACCTCATCGAGCTGCTCATGCGCAACCCCGGCAAGGTCTACTCGCGCGAGCAGCTGCTCGACCTCGTGTGGGGCTACGACTATCAGGGCGATATCCGCACCGTGGACGTGCACATCCGCCGCCTGCGCGAAAAGCTCGAGCGCAACCCCGCCGCCCCCGAATACATCATCACGAAGTGGGGCGTGGGCTACTACTTCGCCGAGGCCTGACGGATGAAAGGGCATCCGTTTCGCATCCGGCTGCCGCGCAAGCTGGTATCGAGCGTGCAGTTTCGCTTCGCCGTGACGTTCACGGTGCTCGTGGCGATCCTGCTCACGCTCATCAACACCTACCCCACGCGCGCCTCGCGCGACATCGTGTTCGCCGAAAAGCAGAGCGCGCTCACCAACCGCGCCGCCGTCGTGTCCTCCTCCCTGTCGCTGCTCGACAACCTCACGCCGGACAACACCCGGCAGGTGCTCGCGCTGCTCGATCTGCGCGACCTGACGCGCATCGTCGTGACCGACAGCACGGGGCTGGCCGTGTATGACTCTGCGGCCGAAAACAACATCCGCGGCAAGTACACGCTCTATCCCGAGCTCGTGCGCGCGCTCGACGGACAGGCCGTATTCTACTCGCACTACACGAACGAGGCGTTTCTCAGCCGCGCGGCCATGCCCGTCATGAGCAGCGGCAAGACCGTCGGCGCGGTGTACGTGTGCGAGAGCGACAGCGAGCGCGCCGCGCTCATCGGCAACATCCAGCGCCGCCTCGCCACGATCACGATCGGCATCGGCGCGGCCGCGCTCGTGGTGCTGTGGTTTTCCATCAAGATGCTCACGCGGCGCATCACGCAGCTTGCCGACGGCGTGCGCACCGTGCAGCGCGGCGACTACAGTTTTCGTCTGACGCTCGCGGGCGACGACGAGCTGACCGAGCTCGGGCGCGAATTCAATAACCTCACCGAGCGCCTCGAGACGACCGAGGCGCAGCGCCGCCGGTTCGTATCCGACGCATCGCACGAGCTCAAGACGCCGCTGGCGTCGATCCGTCTGCTGTCGGACAGCATCTCGCAGAGCGCGGACATGGACAGCGAGACGATGCGCGAATTCGTGACCGACATCGGCAGTGAGGCCGAGCGCCTGCAGCGCACGACCGAGAAGCTGCTCGACCTGTCGCGGCGCGACGACGGCGTGCAGTCGGACGTGACGGTCGTCGATCTGCAGCAGGCCGTGCACGGGACGCTGCATCTGCTGCGCCCGCTGGCGGCCAAGAGCGACGTGACGCTCACGTGTCTCATGAGCGACGGCGTGACCGTGTGCGCATCGGAGGACGACATTTACCACATCGTCTTTAACCTCGTGGAAAACGCCATCAAGTATAATCTTCCGGGCGGAAGCGTGACCGTGCGCGTCGAGGCGCGCGGCGAACAGAGCATCCTGTCCGTAGCCGACACCGGCATCGGCATCCCGGAGGCCGACCGGCCGAACATCTTCAACCGCTTTTACCGCGTGGACAAGGCGCGCTCGCGCGAGCACGGCGGCAGCGGCCTCGGCCTGTCGATCGTACACGACGCGGCCGCGCTCTACGGCGGCACCGTGACCGTGGACGGCGTGGAGCCGCACGGCACGCGCTTTACCGTGACGTTTCCGCGCGCGAAGGCGGACAACGCGCCCGAGGCGCAAAAGGAGGTGCCGGAGACATGAGGCGATGGCTCCCCCTGCTGCTGGCAGGCCTGCTTGCGCTCGGCTGCGCGGGCTGCACAAAACGGCAGACCGTGACGGTATACCGCATTGAGACCGGCGGAACGGCCCTGCTGCACCCAGAGACGGTCACCGTGCCCGGCGGCACAGACCCGGTGCAGGTCGCGCTCGATGCGCTCGGCGCAAAACCGGGCGACAGCACGTGCACGAACCCCGTGCGCGACTGGCTGACGATCGACGGCAGCCGCGTAGACGATGACGGCACGCTCTGGCTGACGGTGACGGCAACGGAGACGGTGAGCAGCATCACGCGCACACAGGCGCTGGCCTGTCTGGTGCTGACGTGCACGGCGTTCGACGGCGTGACGGCCGTTGGCCTTGCCGAAGCGGACGGCGACGTGCTGCACGCGCCGACGACCGCCGACGAGCTTGCCCTGACAGACCCCGCCACAGACACACCATAACCGACATTCCATGGAGGTGGATATCCCATGCTCAACAACATTGCCCGCATCCAGCGCGCGCTGAGACAGGCGCATCTGGACGCCATCCTGCTCACCAACGAAAACGACCGCCGGTTCGCCACCGGCTTCCCGTCCTCGGACGGCACGGTGATCGTGACGGTGCATCAGGCATTTTTCATCACCGACTCCCGCTACATCGAGGCCGCACGCGCCGCGCTGGCCGGTATCGCACAGGTGCTGCTGTGCTCGCACGAGGCGCCGATGCGCACGCTCGTGCAGGGCATTTTGCGCGAGGCAAACGTGCAGCTGCTCGGCGGTGAGGAGCAGACGACGAGTTACGCCGAATTCACGGCCTATGAGCAGCTGCTCGGGCTCAAGCTCCAGCCGGCGCAGAGCATCCTGCGCACCCTGCGCGCATCCAAGCAACCGGAGGAGCTGGCGATGATGTATCAGGCGCAGCAGATCACGGACGAGACGTTTGCGCAGATCTGCACCGTCATCCGCCCCGGCATGACCGAGCGGGAGATCGCGGCCGAGCTCATTTACCGCATGCTGCGCCTCGGCGCGGAGGGCACGAGCTTTGACCCCATCGTGCTCACCGGACCGGACACGAGCATGCCGCACGGCGTGCCCGGCGACCGGCGCGTGGCCGAGGGCGACTTTGTGACGATGGACTTCGGCTGCCGCAAAAACGGCTACTGCTCGGACATGACGCGCACCGTCGCCGTCGGCATGCCGAGCGACGAGATGCGCACCGTATACCAGACCGTGCTCGACGCGCAGCTGGCCGGCATTGCCGCGGCAAAGGCCGGCGTGACCGGCGAGCGTGTGGACGCCGCCGCGCGCAAGGTCATCACCGATGCGGGCTACGGGGACTGCTTCGGTCACAGCTTCGGACACAGCCTCGGGCTCGACATCCACGAGCACCCCATCGCCGCGCCCGGCGCGCACGCAAAGCTGCCGGAGCACACCGTCATCTCCGCAGAGCCCGGCATCTATCTGCCCGGCAAATTCGGCGTGCGTATCGAGGATGTGCTGCATCTGACGGCCGATGGGGCGGAAATTCTCACACGAAGCCCGAAAAATCTGATCATTCTGTAAATATCCGCTTGTCAAACCATACAAAATCGTGTAAACTATATAAGATTTTTGATTCTAATTATTCTTGAGGAGGATTCCTATATGATTACAGCAGGCGATTTCCGCAACGGTGTTACGTTCGAGATGGACGGCCAGGTCATGCAGGTCGTCGAGTTCCAGCACGTCAAGCCCGGCAAGGGCGCGGCCTTTGTGCGCACGAAGATGAAAAACGTCATCACCGGCGCCGTGACCGAAACGTCCTTCAACCCCACCGCCAAGTTCGAGAGCGCCACCATCGACCGCAAGACGATGGAATACAGCTACAACGACGGCAACCTCTATTACTTCATGGATCCCGAGACCTATGAGCTCATCCCCATCGACGAGAGCGCCCTCGGCAGCAACTTCCGCTTCGTGAAGGAGAACACCGTCTGCAAGCTGGTGAGCTACAAGGGCAGCGTGTTCACCGTGGAAGTGCCCAACTTCATGGACCTGGAGGTCACGGAGACCGAGCCCGGCCTGCGGGGCGACACCGCCACCAACGTGACCAAGCCCGCGACGCTGGAGACCGGTGCTGAGGTGAAGGTGCCTCTGTTCATCAACACGGGCGACAAGATCCAGATCGACACCCGCACCGGCGAGTATATCGGCCGCAGCAAGGAGTAAGTGAGGCAAAGGGGGGAAGCGTATTCCCCCCTTTTGTTCCTGAGAATGACTGCAACGCTGTTTGTAAAGGAAAGGAGCTGCTGTTATGGAGATTACGGAGAAGGTCGCGTATCTGAAGGGCCTGGCTGAAGGCATGGAACTGGACACCGAGAAGAAGGAGGGCAAGCTGCTTGCCGCCATCATCGACGTGCTGGACGACATGGCGGAGAAGTTCGTGGACCTGGAGGACGAGCTGTGCGACGTGGAGGACGGTCTGGATGCCGTCAGCGACGATCTGTCCGACGTGGAGCAGGCCCTCTACGAGCTGGATGATGACGTGGACGAGGATGAGGATGAGGACTACGACGATGACGACGAGTCCTATTTCGAGACCACCTGCCCCGTTTGCGAGGAGGAGATCGTCTTCGACGAGGATACCCTGGAGAGCGGCGAGATCCGCTGCCCCAACTGCGGCGAGAAGCTGGAGTTCGATCTCAGCGACCTGGCCAACGCCCAGGACGACGAGGACCAGGAGTAAGCCAAAACAGTTCAAAAAAAGCGTGCTGCCTGCGGGCGGCACGCTTTTTTTCAGGAATCGGAGCGGTCACTCCCGGTACAGGGGGCCGCTGATGTCCACCTGGCCGAAGGAGGCGGCTACCTGGCCGTCCAGCAGCAGCTGGACCCGGTCCACGCCGTTGGCGGAGCACAGGGAGTTCACCAAGCCCCGGACCAGCAGCTGCTGGGCCTCCAGGCCCTCCGGCAGCAGGGACACGTCCGACCGGGGCAGATTCAGATAGCAGGTGCCGCTTTCCACCCGGACCGTCAGCATCTGGAAGCCCTCCGGCAGCAGAGGGGACAGGCTCTCGGTCTGGGGGCCCTCCATCAGGGCGGACATGATGGCCTCCACGGCGCTGTCGCCCTCGTGAAGGGTCAGGGTCCGGGATTCCGACGTCAGCAGGCCGCTTTCCCTGGCGGGGAAGAACAGGCGCACCCCCAGGGTGCGGGTCACGTCGTCCTCGCTGGTCATCAGCACCTCCCGGGACTGCAGCAGGCTGTGGGTCCGATAGGCCAGGTCCTGGCCCTCCACGGTGATGCGGACCACGGAGATACCGGGCAGCTGGGACAGGGTCAGGGTGACGCAGTAGTCGGCGATGGTCAGGTCGATGCCGGACAGCTGCTCATACCCCTGGGAGAAGTCCACCAGGGCCATGCCACCGGTAAGCTGGCAGCTGCGCAGCGTCACCCCCTGGGGGATGGGCGTGCGGTAGCCCGGCTCGGTGCACGCCCCCAGCAGCTGCTCCAGAGCCGCCTGGGCCTGCTGGTCCACGGTGAGGCTTTTCCGCTCCGACCAGTCCACGTCCACGGCGGAGATGGCGTCGCCGCCCGGGGCGCCGGACAGGCCGTAGATCCGGAAGGTCTGTTTGGGCGTACGGCGGCTGGCGGCGCAGCCGGTAAGCAGCAGTGCCAGACAAAGCAGCAGGAGAAAGATCCGTTTTTTCATTCGTCCGCCTCCTCTCGCCGGGCCAGGGGCAGCTCCACGATGAACACGGTGCCGCTGCCGGACTGCCGGTGCTGGGCCCGGATGGAGCCGCCCCGGCGGCGCACGGTGTCGCTGACGATGCTCAGACCCAGACCCGTGCCGCCCACGGCCCGGGAGCGATTCTTGTCCACCCGGTAGAACCGCTCGAATATGTGCTCCATGTCCTCGTTGGGGATGCCGATGCCGTTGTCCTCCACGGAGATCACCACGGTGTCGCCGACGGTTTTCAGGGTGGTGTGGACAAAGCCCATGGAGCCGGAATACTTGATGCCGTTTTCCATGAGGTTATAGAGGATTTGGTGGATGTCGTCCTCGGTGGCCCGGACCACGGCGTCCTCGTCCGTCTCATAGGTCAGGGTGACCTCCTTTTCCCGGGCCACCACCCCCAGCATACGGACCACCCGCTCCAGCACCCGGGACACGGACACGGGATAGGCCGCGTCCTGGATGCCGCTGTCCAGCCGGGTCAGGCGCAGCAGGTCCTCGGTGATGCGGCTGAGCCGCTGGGCCTCCCGGCCGATATCCTCCACAAATTCCCGGGTGGTGTCGGCGTTCATGTCCTCCGTCTGAAGGATGGAGTCCGTCAGCAGACGGATACCGGCCAGGGGCGTTTTCAGCTCGTGGCTGGCGTCGGACACAAAGCGGCGGCGGGCGGCCTCGGTGGTCTGCAGGCGGTCCGTCAGGCTGTTGAACTCCGTGGCCAGCTGGGCGATCTCGTCATTTCCCCGGACGGAGGCCCGATGGCTGTAGGCTCCTTCCCGGACCTGGCGGATGGCCTGGAGCAGCTCCCGGATCTTCCGGGTGAAGGCCCGGGACAGCAGAGCGCTGAGGGCAACCACCAGAACGCCGATCAGCAGGGAGATGCGGGTCAGGTTGGTCTGGAAGCTCTGCAGCAGCTCCGCCTGCTGGGTGTCGTATTCATAGGCGTACACCGCGCCGATGATGCGGTTGCGGTATACCACCGGGGAAGCGCCCCGGCTTAAAAAAGCATGGCTGTCATACCGGCAGTAGAAGGCGTCGCTGCCGTCCAGGGCCTGGACGATCTCGGTATACATGGCGTACATGCCCTTGGCGCTGCCGCCCTCCCGGGTGTCGAACAGGATGCGGCCGGAGGTATCCGTCACCAGCAGGCGGGATACGCCGGTCTCCTCCACCGAGGCCAGGGCCTGGCCCACGTTTTCCTCCGTCAGCTCCGGCAGGCCCGACAGGGCCGATTCCACCATCTTGACGCTGCTTTTCATGGCCGTCTCCTTGGTCCGGAACACCAGACTCTGGGACACCAGCAGCGGATAGGTATTCAGCAGCACCAGCACCGCCAGGATGATGAGGATATAGCTCATGCTGAACTTAAACTGTAGGCTGGTTTTCCCCCGCAAAATAGTAACCAACTCCCCACTTTGTCATGATGTATTCCGGCTCCGCCGGGACCCGCTCCAGCTTCTCCCGCAGGCGGCGGATGTGCACGTCCACGGTGCGGTAGTCCCCGGCGTAGGAATAGCCCCACACCAGGTTCATCAGGCTCTCCCGGCTGTAGACCCGCCGGGGATTTTTCATCAGCAGCTCGATGAGATCGTATTCCTTGGCCGTCAGGTCGATGGTGCGGCCGTCCCGGATGGCCACCCGCTGCTCGGTATCCAGGCTCAAGTCCCCCGCCGTCAGCAGGGCGGGATTGCGGCCCGGCCGGGCGGGGCCCTTGGCCCGGCGCAGCAGGGCCTTGATCCGGGCCTTCAGCTCCAGGATGTTGAAGGGCTTGGTCACATAGTCGTCGGCCCCGCAGGCAAAGCCCATGAGCTTGTCCGCGTCCTCGCTGCGGGCGGTGAGCATGATGATGGGCACGTCGGAAAACTCCCGGATCTTCATGCAGGCCTCGCTGCCGGACAGCTGGGGCATCATCAGATCCAGGATGATCAGGTCCAGGCTCTCCCGCCGGGCCAGCTCCACGGCTGTTGCCCCGTCATAGGCGGTGAGCACCTGATAGCCCTCGTTTTCCAGGTTGAACTTGATGCCCTTGACCAGCAGCTGCTCGTCGTCTACTACTAAAATTTTCATGGTTCCTCCTCTATGGTGATCTGGGGGCGGATGGTCTCTAAAATGCCGGGGCCTATGCCATTGACCTCCAGCAGATCATCTACGGAGGCAAAGGGGCCGTTGGCATTGCGGTAGTCCACGATGCGCTGAGCCAGCACCTGGCCGATGCCGTCCAATGTTTCCAACTGGGCGGCGGTGGCCGTGTTGATGTTCAGGGGGCCGGACTGCGGCTCCTGGGGACCGGCGTCGTCCCGCTGGGTGGTGACGGTGTACCCCTCGGACCGGGGGCGGCCGGTGAAGAACAGCGCCGCTGCCGCCGCCGCAAACAGAAGCGTCAGGACCAGCAAAAATATTTCCGTTTTTGTAACTTTTCCCATAGGCTCTGTTGTTGACTCCCTGTTGGATTTTGCTTATAATGAGAGGTGATAAGCAGGGATCGGGCACGCTGTCCCTTATCCCACCACCATTATAGCATAGATGGAGAAAAAGAAAATGAAAATTCGCCGGTTTTTATCTGTTTTTTTGCTGACGCTTCTGCTGACGGGCCTGTTCTGCGTGCCCCAGGCCAGTGCGGTGGACCTGCCCCAGGTGAACGCCAAGGCGGCCCTGCTGATGGACTATGAGTCCGGGCGGATGCTGTACGGCCTCAACGAGCGGGACACCGAGTATCCCGCCAGCATCACCAAGGTCATGACCGCCCTGCTGACCCTGGAGGCCGTGGACCAGGGGGTGCTGACCCTGGACCAGCAGGTGGCGGCGCCGTCCCTGGTCAACGACATGGACCCCACCGGCAGCTCCGCCGACATCAAGGAGGGCGAGGTGCTGACGGTGGAGCAGCTGCTGTACTGCATGATGCTGGTGTCCGCCAACGAGGCGGCCTGCATCCTGGCGGAGACGGTGGCCGGATCCCAGGACGCCTTTGTGGCCCTGATGAATCAGCGGGCCCAGGAGCTGGGCTGCACCGGTACCCACTTCGTCAACCCCAACGGCCTGCATGACCCCAACCATTATTCCACCGCCTGGGACATCTATCTGTTCACCCGGGAGGCCATGAAAAACGAGACCTTCATGAAGATCTGCGGCACCGCCTCCTATGTGGTGCCCGCCACCAACATGTCCGAGGAGCGGGAGCTGTACACCACCAATTCCCTGATCTCCAACTGGCGGATCATGGGCTATCAGTACGACGGGGCCGACGGCATCAAGACCGGCTCCACCGAGGAGTCCGGCTATTGCCTGGTGTCCACCGCCAAGCGCAGCGGCCGCCGTCTGGTGGCGGTGGTGCTGGGCTGCAAGGGAAACGGCGCCACCGTGGAGAGCTTCTCCGAGTCCGCCAAGCTGTATAACTGGGCATATAACAACTTTTCCATGCGCCAGGTGGCGGCCACTGACGAGCTGTACCGCCAGCCGGTGGCCCTGTCCAAGCAGACGGACACGGTGATGCTGTATCCGGCCCAGAGCGTGGAGGCCTTCCTGCCCAAGGACGCAAAGGATGAGGACATCCGCAAGAGCGTCACCCTGAAGGAGGACGTGGTCAACGCCCCCGTCACCGCCGGGCAGGAGCTGGGCACCCTGACCATTACCTATAACGACCAGGTGTGCGCCGAGGTGCCGCTGCTGGCCCAGGCGGACGTGTCCGCGTCCCGTTTCCTGGTGGCCAAGGCCGCCGTGGAGGCGTTTTTCGCCAAGACCTGGGTGAAGCTGGCTCTGGTGGCCGTTGTGGTGCTGGTGATCGTGTTCATTCTGTGGCTGAAGCTGGGCCGCCGCAGCCGGCGGTACGGCAGCCGGGGCGGGAAGCGCCGCCAGCGCCGGGCCTATCGGGGCCGCCGCCGCTGGTGAGCCATGGAGCCGCTGAAGATTCTGTATGAGGACGCCCACCTGGTGATCTGCTGCAAGCCCGTGGGGGTGCTGTCGGAGGACAGCGAAAGCGGCCGGTGTATGCCGCAGCTGCTGCGGGAGCACTACCTGGCCCAGGGGCAGAAGACCCCCTATATCGCCACGGTGCACCGGCTGGACAAGATCACCGGCGGGGTCATGGTGTTCTCCCGGCGGCGGGAGGTCACCGGAAAGCTCACCGCCGCCGTGCAGGCCCATGAGCTGGTGAAGGAATATCTGGCGGTGCTGCGGGGCCATCCGCAGGAGCCTGCCGCCACCCTGACGGACCTGCTGTTCCGGGACGCCGGACACAACAAGAGCTATGTGGTCCGGCGGCCCCGGAAGGGCGTCCGGGAGGCCAGCCTGGAATACCGGGAGCTGTCCCGGACGGAGGAGCTGTCTCTGGTGCGGGTGCGGCTGCACACCGGACGCACCCACCAGATCCGGGTGCAGTTTTCCTCCCGGGGGCTGCCGCTGCTGGGGGATATCCGATACGGCAGCAAGGACCCCAACTGCACGGCGGCCCTGTGGTCCTGCCGCCTGGCCTTCCGCCATCCGGTCACCGGCAGAGCGGTGGACGTGTTCTGCCCGCCGCCCCGGACCTACCCCTGGAACCTGTTTCCGGCGGTGGAGGGCTGACCGGAAAGCGAACCAACGGAATGGAGGATTTTTATGGCCTATACGGTGGGTGAAATGGCAAAACGGCTGGGGGTGCCTGCCTCCACGCTGCGGTATTACGATAAGGAGGGGCTGCTGCCCCAGGTGGAGCGCTCCCCCGGGGGGATCCGGGTGTTTCAGGAGTCGGACTATGAGTGGCTGCGGATGATCGGCTGCATGAAAAAGGCGGGAATGTCCATTCGGGACATCCGGCATTACATCCAGTTGTCCGCCCAGGGGGACGACACCATCGGCGACCGGCTGGAGATGTTCCGGAACCAGCGGGAGGTGCTGCGCCGCCGGATCGAGGAGATGCAACACACCCTGGAAACCGTGGAGTACAAATGCTGGTTTTATGAGACGGCCAGAGAGGCCGGAACCGTGCAGGCTCCCAAGAGCATGACGGAGCAGGAGATTCCGGAGCGCTTCCGGACCATCCGGCGGGAGCTTAAGGGAGAATAACAGAAAAAATAGCGAGCGCCTCCGGCCTTTTCGGCCAGAGGCGCTTTGTTATGTGCGCAGCCTGAAGGTTCTGGGGGCCAGGCGATAGGCCAGCAGCAGGGCCGCGGCCACATACACGGCGGCAAAGACGATCATGCCGATGCCGAAGGCCATCGTTGCCCCGTGGACGTTGGCGTAGATCATGTAGCAGACAAAATAGGTCAGGCCCGTGATCAGGCGATAGCCGAAGCTGGTGTTCTCCAGCCCGGCGGTGTAGGGCTGCAGCAGGTAGTACAGCACCAGGTAGTGCACCGAGAAAAACACGGACATGGCCAGAATGGCCAGGGGCAGCACCAGATAATCCGTGGGGGTGTCCGTGCCGCCGCTGCACAGCAGAAGCAGGGGAAGTCCCAGGGCGATGACGGCGGTGGGCAGCAGGTTGATGGCCGTCAGGGATTTCAGCCGGGCGGCGAAAATGCCCAGGATGACCCGGGGCTGCCGGTAAAACCGGTAGGACAGCATACTGCTGTCGCAGTTGAAGAACAGGACCTGGGTCACGGTATTGCCCCGGTTGATGAAGTACATCAGAAGCAGCATCATCGGCAGCGCCGGAACCAGTGCGCCGTTGATGGCGGCGGCTATTTCCGGCAGTGCCAGACAGGCGGCGCAGCCCAGGGCCAGCGCGGCCCCGGCGATAACGGCGGTGCGCCGGGCCGGACGCATCAGAAGCCGGTAATTGCGGCGCACAAACAGCTCGTTGAACCGGGCACAGCCGGTTTTCCGGCTGTTCGGGCCTGCGTCCAGGGTCAGCTTGCTCTGATACTGGGCCTGGGTCTCCCGGGCTGCCGCCTGGGGACCGTCGCCGCTGAGCAGGGATACGTCCGCCGTGAACAGGTGCCGGTACACCCGGCGATAGCCGGAAAAACGCAGCAGATATGCGGCGCCCCACGCGCCGCCAGCCGCCGCCAGCCCGCAGACGGCATACACGGCGGCGGAGGGCAGGGCCCGGTTCAGCAGGAGAGGGGGCAGATACGCCGCCGCCAGCAGAAGAACGGAGGCACCCTGCAGCAGGGAGAACCTCTTTTCGTCCCGGGGCAGGATGCTCCGCCGGTGGAAGTGCCGCAGCTCCAGTCCCGCAGAGAGGAGCTTGACGCCGCACACCAGCACCGGGGTCAGCAGACACAGGGCCAGCCCCTGCCTCAGGATCAGATGCCCCACCAACAGCGCCGCCGCCAGGAAGCCCACGGCGGTTTTCAGCAGATAGTACCCATACGCTGACAGGGTGTAACGCCGGGCGTCCATCCGCAGGAGGATCACGGCGTAATAGGCGTCCCGGCCGCCATTCAGCAGATTGTTGTTGAAAATACCGCCGATCAGCGTCAGAAACACCAGCAGGTGGCCGTACAGCTCCGGCGGCAGCTCCCGGCGGATCAGCAGCAGGGGAGCGGCGAAAAACACCGCCATATACAGGAGCTTTCCCAGCAGCATACCGAAAATCTCCCGCAGGACGGCCAGCACCAGCCCCAGGGTCTTGGCAAAGCTGTTTTCATAGGGCAGGCGCAGAAACCGCAGACGGTATAAAATCCCATTGACCCGGTAGGCCATGTGCAGCCGCAGCTGGAGGATCAGGGTGTCAAACCACATCCGGCTCCTCCTTCAGGGCGGCGATGATGCGGTCCTTGTACGCCTCATCGGCCAGGTCCTCCCGCCGCACCTCCTGCAGGACCCCATGGTGCAGGATGACGATGTCGTCGCACAGGTCCAGGGCCAGGTCCATGATGTGGGTGGACAACAGAATGATGTGCCGGGTCTTGATCCGCCGCAGCAGGGCCTTCATCTCGTCGGCCACCACCACGTCAAAGGAGGTCAGCGGCTCGTCCAGCAGCAGCACGGCGGGGTCCGCCATGATGTTCACCAGCATCTGCATCTTGTTTTTCATGCCGTGGGAGAAATCCTTCAGCAGCTTTCCCCGGTCGGCCGGGTCGATGCACATATAGTCCAGATACACGTCCGGGGCCTTGGGGTAGGGAATTTTGCCCCGGTTGATCTCCAGGAAGAATTGCAGAAATTCCCGGGCGGTGAGAAACTCCGGCACCACCGGGGTGGAGAGCACATAGCCCATGTCGTCGGCGGTGACGGGCCGGGCGGCACCGGTGTCGTCCTCCAGGTGGAAGGATCCGCCGTCGGCGGTGAGGTCCTCGTTGAGGCAGTTGAAGAACGTGGTCTTTCCCGCGCCGTTGGGTCCGATGAGGGCCACGATCTCCCCCTCGTTGACCACCAGCTCCAGATCGTCCACAGCCACAACGCCGCCGAACTGCATGGTGATATTCTCCAAACGAAGGATCTTCTCACTCATTTCGCCGCCTCCTTCTTTTTCGATTTTCCGGAGAGGCGGGCCCGCAGGCTCCGGGCCACATCAGAGAGCTCCCGGTCCCCCATGAGGCCACGGCGGAAGAACAGCACCACGATCATGATGATGATGGAGAACACCACCATCCGGAAGCCGGTCCGCAGGAAGGGCACCTTGAAGGCGCCGATATACGTCTCCGTGTCCAGGAATCGCAGCCACCACTCGCTGGCCGCCACGTACAGGAACGAGGCGATGCAGCTGCCGGAGATGGACCCGATGCCGCCGATCACCACGATCAGC
>ERZ773186.2143-NODE-2143-length-15208-cov-3.733584_pt1 | contig 15208 bp, 15 predicted proteins | sample MGYA00581000_ERZ773186 | MGnify/ENA primary metagenome ERZ773186 (study PRJEB29015, sample SAMEA2737752) | human gut metagenome | biome: human gut; feature: human-associated habitat; material: faeces | place: China | collected 2012 ...
TGCAGCAGGGAGGAACGGGATGCATTTATAGACCGTATGCTTGCGTATATGAGAAAGCTGATGACAGGCCGTTAAAGCAGTACAGTCTCCGGGATGTATATTTGATCAATATATTTTGAGAAGGAGACGATTTATGAGGGTAGCAATCTGCGATGATAATCAGCAGGACATTGAAAGGATCAGACGCTATACACTGCGTATGATCGACTATGCGGTGGAGTATGTGTTTTATACCAGACCGGAAGAATTATTGAGGGAATGTGCAGATGCGGAGCAAAAGCCGGATATGTACATTCTTGATATTGAGATGCCTGAAATGGACGGACTTGCGGTGGCAAAACAGATCCGTGAGATAGATTCCAAAGCATTGCTGGTGTTTCTTACCAGCTATACCAAATACATGCCAAGTGTATTTGAAGTTGTCACATTTGATTTTATTCCAAAACCAATCTCAGAAGAAAGGCTCCGTGTGCTGTTTGAGAAGGCAGGAACCTATCTGAATCTGACCAATCAGAGTTTTTCATTTAGTTACCGCAGGGTGCGGTACAGTCTGAAGTTTGACGAAATCCTGTATCTGGAAAAGCGGGGGCGTCAGGCGATTATCCACACAAAGAAAATGAAATATCAGTCCAACATGAATTTGAATGAAATATGGGGGAAACTGGATGAGCGCATGTTTGCCGCCGTTCATGGCTCTTTTATCGTTAATTTGAAACATGTTCATTCCGTATCCAGCGGCATGGTCATGCTTACAGACGGCACAGAGCTGGGAGTGACAAGAGGGTACCGGAAGGAGCTGACGAAAAAGCACATAGCGTTTGTGCAGGGAGGAATGTGACATGGCATTATATGGGGTGAGGCTTGTCATAAATCTTTTTGACCTCTGCATTTACCGCAGGTATTTAGAGGAGTTCATCGGAAACAGAAAAACTTCCATGGAGTTTTCTGTTCTTCTGCTGATAGTGTGCGAGCTGATTGGAAGTGCGGTGAACCAGATGGGGATAAGCTGGCTGAATTTTGTGACGATGGTTGCGATTCTCTGTGTATATGTCTGCCAGTACGAGGCAGGGATTGTAAGCAGGCTGATTGCAGTTCTGCTGTATATGGGGATTATGGGTATTAGTGAACCGGCAGGTTATCTGTTTAGCAAAGTATTTATGGAACAGATAGTAGAGGATGATGTTGTTATCTATTATTTTTCTGCATTCCTAGTGGTGATATTCCGGCTTGCGATTGTGGAAGTCTTTTGCAGGCTGAAAGCGGGAAAGAATGTAAAGGTGTCGAGTATGCCAAAGGAAACCAGTTATGCGCTGGCACTTATTCCATTATGCAGCCTGATCAGTTGCTTTTTACTGATAGAGGTTGCAAAAGAATTAATCTCGGCACAGATGGTCGTGCTGTGCATGTGCATCATCTTTGTCATTATCATCACAAACTATATCATCTTTCTGATGATTGAAAAGTATACGACAGTGGAAGAAAAACAGCACGAAGAGGAAATGATCCAGAGGGAAATCTTATACCGGAACGAATACTATCAGGACATGGAACGGTATCAGGAACAGATACAGGACATCCGGCATGATATGAAGAACCGGCTGACGGGACTGCTCGCAGCGGCGGAACAGGGAAGTGCGGAACTGATCAAGGACAGACTGCAGGAAGTATTGGGAGATATCCGGCTGGCAGAAGAGATCATTTATTCCGCAAATCCTGTGGTGAATGCCATATTAAAAGTAAAAAGCATAAAGGCAAAAGAGAAAGAGATACCGATGCAGGTTACAACGCTGCTCCCCCAGAGAGTATCCGTGGATATCGGGGACATGGGTGTTCTGTATGGGAATCTTCTGGATAATGCGATAGAGGCAGCAATGGCAGTGGAACAGGAAAAACGGTATGTTCATGTAGAATCAAAGTTTCAAGAGGGCAGACTGCTTTTATCCATTAAGAACAGCAAGCCATCCGGGACAAGTTCCTATCGACAGACAAGCAAAAAAGATAAAATAAAACACGGCAGGGGAATCCGTTCAGTGCGGAAAGTGGCAGAAAAATATGGCGGGGAGCTTCTGTTAAAGGATCAGGGGGAACATTTTGAGGCAGCCCTTCTGCTCAATGGAATCACAAAACTGGAGTGAACTTGCAACTTATTACAGCAAACCTGCAACTTGTTACAGATAGATTGATTTTTATATGGAAACTGTTAGAGTGAAAATATCAAAAAAAGGAGGGTTTTACTAAAAATGAAGAAAAGAAACTGGATGTACCGACTGAGCAGCAAATCCATGAGCGTGATGGCAGCACTGGCACTTATGGTGACAACCATGGCAACGAACCGTTCCTGCATGTGGTATCTGGGACAGGACAAGATGCCGGAAGATTCCAAAAAACTCAGAAGGTTTTAAGCTATGACGAGATGGCTCAGCCATCGTATGGTTGAGCGGGGAATCATAAAAGAAGAGGAGCAGGAATTATACCAGTTTGGAATACGCAATGGTATGATCCTGCTTCTAAACGTTGTGACGGCACTGGTCATCGGGCTGCTCACAGAGCAACTGGCGGTTGTGGCAGTGTTTACCCTGTCTTTTATGGTTCTTCGCAGCTATACTGGTGGATATCACTCAGACAGCAGGATTTTCTGCTATCTTGGTTCCAATCTGGTGCTGCTGGTTCCGGTTTATACACAGGCTGTGTTTTACAAGACATCGTTGGCATGTCTGCTGGCAGTATTGCTGGTGTCCGCAGGGATTATTTTTTTACTCAGCCCCATGCACAGCAAGAACCGGAAACTGGATAAAGAGGAACAAAAGCATTTTGGCAGAAAAGCAAGGCTGATCGCAGTCTTGGAACTGGCTGTGCTTGGCATTTTGTGGTATGCAGGCCAGATACCGTATGCTTACGCTGTTTATACGGGCATCTGCATCACGGCACTGTTCATGCTCGTAGGAAAAGCACAGCTATGGATACAGTCGCATACCGAAAATGGATAGTCCTTTCCGAACAAACGGAAGGGACTTTTTTTCTGGAAAACAGGAGGGATGACAATCCAAGACGGTAACTTATTACAGGTACCGTAAGACTTATTACACTTATATTGAAGCGCACTTTCTTTCCAAGTATAGTACCGCAAAAAGGCTTAGGAGAAGAAAGGCGTGGCATGTTTTGGGGAATTTATGCCGCACCGGATTGCAGGGGGCGGCAGAAAGGGAAAAGTTCATAAGGATAACATCCGGGTGCAGTTTTGCATGCTTTATTTTGCATGGGAACAGCACCTTTTTTTATTGTCTTTTTCCAGTAAAGCAGAACCCAGAGGCCCTCCAGATGTCCTTCATTTCAAAAAAATTACGAAATGGAGGACATTTGAATGTCAGAATGGATCAGGATCAGAGTAAAGGATTTTTATAAAGATGCAGTTGGTGAGCTGGAATACACCTATGTGACCAGAGAAGTCTACGAGGCACTTGTCGATACGTTCCGCAAAGAAGCCCACGCACAGGAAATGCGGGATATCAGACATACGACCAAGGACGGATATACAGAAGGAGAAACGGAAGATCTGGTGGAGCTGACCGGGGAATCGGTAGAGGATACGGTCATCCGGCAGATGGAAATAGAAACCCTGCAGAAAGCAATGCAGTCACTCACCCCAGTGCAGAGAGAGCGGCTGCATTTTTATTTTTTTGAGGGCATGACATACCGGCAGATTGCAGCGAAAGAAGGGGTCGGAGAGAAGAACATCCGGGAGAGCATAAACGGTGCGGTAAAGAAAATAAAAAAATATTTTGATTAATACCCCCTCAAAACGTGTTTTTCTGTGAGTACCTTATGAGAGGAACTTTTTCTGGACAGATGGTCTCTTCCGGGAATCCTCTCATGTCTCGTGTGTGGATACGACACAGGCAGACAAAACGCACATTGAAAAATGCCGGAGAGGAATGCAGGGCTCCGAGCGCAGGATGGAATCACGCCATATCCTGCCAGCCATATCCAGCAGTTCAGATACGTTAGCCGTTTCATGAGCCGTAACCGGGGCGCAGTGACACTCCTGCAGCAATCGGGCAGATGTTCTTTCTGCCAGCCATGCTGTGAAAAAGATCGCATCTAAGGAGCCGAGCGGGAAAGCCGGGGTACAGCCTGTCTGTGGTGGACAGGCGCGAAGAGGGGAATGGCCTATAATGATACACCTTGAGATTAGCCAGCACGCAGTGGTGGAGGTGAGATACCTGTGATGTCTGCCTGTCCGAGTGGCAGGGACCAAAGACAGTCTGGACTGACTGCCCATGAAATGCCGGCTTTGGGATTTTTTCTTCTCTGTTTTGGCGGCGTTTTGGTTCCGGGGAGTAGTGACGAATAGGGACAGACACTTTTTATTTATGAAGTGAAGGATTATGGCAGTAAGACTTAATTACAGAAACCATGCGGCGGAGGGGAACTTCCGCCGTATTCTTGTGGAGTTAAGAAAAGCTGAAAAATGGGGAATGGAGGAAAACAGGAGATGAAGAAAGAAGATACCGAAATGATGTTAAGGATTTTTGAAACGGAGAGGGCAGGATATGCCTATCTTTATCCGAGTGATGGAGGGGAGCGGAAAGAGGACTATATCTCGACTACGGCAGAAAATATCGCAAATTATATCGGCAGCCACATGTTTGAGGCTGAAAAGATCGTCATCACAGATATGTGTGACAGGCTGATATTAGATACCTGCGGCTATTTTATCAATAGCTGTCCGAATCAGGAATTCTGCAAGGAAATCAATCCGTTCTTAATCCCAATCCAGATGGGAGAAAAGGACGCAGGAGAGGTGCTTTCAGTCAGCAGGGATGTATCGGAACAGTATTTCCGGGAAGAAGATGAGGCTGCAACCATGGCTGAAATCGGGATGATGTAAAGGTGTTTCTTCTGGGCAAAAGTGTTTGGCTTGGGAGAATGAATTTAACGTTCTTAAATTGCGGGAGGAAAAAGGGAAAAGATGATGGAAGGCGGAGCGAATGAGGTGCGGTATAAGATTGCCGAATTTCTCTTAAAAAGGATGCATGAAGATAAGCTGTTAACCGAGGAAGAATGGGAAAAAATCCGGGTTTTGAATGTCAAGACTTTCTCCCCGGAATTAGCAAAAGTATATCTGTAATAACACTGGATATATAAAGGACTATGTGGTAGTGTATGTTGCTGACAGGGAGTGCAAACCCTTGAAAATACTGGGAAAGGAGAAAAAAGCATGGCAAAAAAAGTGACTGTCATAAAGGCAGCAAAAGCGCAGAAACATACACAGGAAGAACGCAGGCTGAAAGTGTGCGGATATGCCAGAGTCAGTACCGGCAGTCAGGCACAGGCAACTTCCTATACTGCACAGGTCGAGTACTATACGGAAAAAATCGAGAGCAACCCCCTGTGGGAGTTTGCAGGGGTGTATGCGGATGAAGGAATCAGCGGAACAAACGTAAAGCACAGGGATGAGTTCCAGATGATGATTTCAGACTGTGAGGATGGGAACATCGACCTGATCCTTACGAAATCCATCACAAGATTTGCAAGAAATACGGTGGAATGCATCCAGACCATCCGAAAGCTGAAGGAGATCGGCGTTGGAATCTACTTTGAAAAAGAGAATATCAACACGCTGTCAGAAAAAAGCGAGCTGTTCATTACCATCCTGGCATCGGTGGCGCAGGGGGAATCAGAAAACATCTCAAGCAACAACCGCTGGGCGATACAGAAACGCTTTCAGGATGGAACCTATATCATATCGACGCCAGCGTATGGCTATGGAAAAGACGAGGATGGAAATTTAGTCATCATAGAATCCGAGGCAGAAACCGTAAGGTGGATTTATGAGTCTTACTTAAACGGCATGGGAGTGTATGTGATAGCAAAGGCACTGAACCAGAAAGGCATTCCAACAATCCGGGGTGCAGAAAAGTGGCAGGACGGGGTGATACAGGACATTCTGAAAAATCCCATTTATGAGGGAGATATGCTTCAGCAGAGGACATATACAGAAACAAGGTTCCCATTTGTCCGCAGGGTAAACAACGGACAGAGAAACCAGTATCTCATCAAAGACAGCCATCCGTCAATCGTCACACATGAGGAGGCAGAAGCGGTACGCAACCTGATGGCATACCGGGTGGATGTACTGCACATGAACAAGAGTGACTACACCAAAAGATACCTGTTTTCCGGCAGAATCATCTGCGGAGAGTGCGGAAGAACCTTCCGGCGGCAGAAAATCTACATCGGGAAACCCTATGAGAAAATCATCTGGACGTGCAGCGGACATGTGGAGGATAAAGAGCGCTGCTGCCTGAAAGCCATCCGGGAGGATGTGCTGCACCGGGCTTTTACAGACATGTGGAACAAGCTGTACACCAATCAGGGAACGATATTAGAGCCGCTGTTAAAAGAGCTGACAGAACTTGTGGCAGCAAGGCAGGACAGTGAGGAAATCAGACAACTGGATAAGGAAATCAAAGATATAAGCGGGCAGAGCCAAATCCTAAACCAAGTCATGAGGAAAGGATATATGGACTCTGCTCTTTTTATGGAGAGCAGTAGCAAGCTTGGCTGGCAACTGACGGAATGCAGGAGAAAAAAGACACTTTTGACCAGAAAGCTGAGAAGGACAAAAGAAATCGTGCGGACCGAACAGCTTATCCAACTGATCGCAGAACAGGACGGATTAATGGAGGAGTTTGACGAGCAACTGTTTAAAATGACAGCGGAGAAGATCGTGGTCTCCAAAGAACACGACATCACCTTCTGCCTGTACAACGGACTGAAACTGACGGAGAGGGGAGGTGGACAGGATGCAGTGGCACATGCCAATCGGCTATAAAGTTGTGGATGGAAAAATCACCATCTGCGAAGAGCAGAGAAAGATTGTGGAACAGATATTTACAGACTATGACAGCGGAGTGGCGGCAGGCAGGATCGCCCAGAACCTGAAAGGGAGAAAAATATGCAATGCAAAAGGGAAAGTGTCCTGGACCCATGCATCCATTGGCAGGATACTGGAAAACCCAAGCTACCTTGGCACAGAATACTATCCGCAGCTCATAGGAGAGGAACTGTTTGAGAGAGTCCAGCGCAGACGGGAAAAGGTGAGGGCAGAGCTTGGAAGGGCAGACCACCGGTCCGGCAGGGATGAGAGAATCCTCTTCGGAGGTGTCATCTGGTGTGCAGAATGCGGGGCAGTATGCAGCCATATCCAGCCGAGCCACAAAAAAGAGCGTGGCGGCACTGCCAAGTGGAAGTGCAAGAGTTATGTGATTGGCAGAGCAAAAAACTGCAGGAACAGTTTTATTACAGACGGGCAGGCAAAGCAGGTGTGTGTGGAAGCCATCAATGCAGTGATACGAAACAAAGGCCTGCTCCGGGTACAAAGGCAGGAGGAAAAGGTCAGCCCTCAGTACCGGGTTCTGGAGCGGAACCTGCAGCGGATGAAAGAAGAACAGGAACGCACAGAAACAGACCTGATGAAATTGCTCTATGAAAGGGCAGAGGAACGCTACCGGACACTGGAGGTCAGGGATGGGGAGTTCCGGACAGAGGAGGTCAAAAACATCCTTGCAGGGAAAAAGGAACTGGAAACATTTGATGAAAATTTATATAGAAAAATAATCGCACGCATCTGGGTGCATGGTGGAAACATGGCAGAAGTGGAGCTTATCAATGGGAGCCGTGTCACAGCCGGATACAAGGATTAGGAGGGAGAGCAGATGGCAGAAACAGCAAAAAAGATCAGCATGATACCTGCCAAGGTGCAGTATGACCGGAATGTGAAACTGTCAGAGAAGAAAATGAAGGTCGCTGCCTACTGCCGTGTCAGTACGGAACTGGAAGAGCAGGACAGCAGCTATGAGGCACAGGTGGAGTATTATACCAGCAAGATATCGGAAAACGAAAACTGGAAAAATGCCGGCATCTATGCGGATGACGGAAAGAGTGGAACAAACACCAAAAAGAGGGCAGACTTTAATGCCATGATACAGGATGCCCTTGCAGGAAAGATCGACATGATCCTTACAAAGTCGGTCAGCAGGTTTGCGAGGAACACGGTAGACTCGCTGGTGACCATCCGAAAACTGAAGGAAAAGAACGTGGCGGTGGTGTTCGAGAAAGAGGGGATCAATACACTGGAGGGAACCGGCGAAATCCTTATCACCATCTTAAGCAGCCTGGCACAGGAGGAGAGCCGCAACATCAGTGAGAACATCCGCTGGGGAGTCGTGAGGAAATTTGAAAAAGGCAAGGTCATCGTAAACTGCACAAAGTTCATGGGATACACCAAAAACGAGGATGGTGACTGGATTGTCAACACTTTTTCAGACAAATTTTTTTAGGTTATTTTTCCGATATTGTACAGGCGTTTGATACCCTAAGGAAGAATGTATGCGGTGATGATTATACCAGTTTACATAATCCCATAGTTTTATCTTCAGTTCTTCCTGCGTATGGAATGTTTCATTCCATACAAATTCTGTTTTTATAATCTTGAACGTAGCTTCTGCCACTGCATTGTCATAAGGACATCCCTTATGGCTCAGGGAGCGTTCCATATGGAACGTTTCTAACAGTTCTTCAATTGTCTCGTTTTTAAATTCATTTCCACGGTCTGTGTGGAAAATATGGATTTCCGACAGATTTCCGTCTACTTTCATAAATGCCTGTTTTACAAGTTCTGCTGTTTTATGTTCTCCTGCACTGTATCCAATAATCTCCCTGTTAAAAAGATCAATCAGTACACAAATATAATTCCAGCGGTTTCCTACCCTTACGTAGGTCAAATCACTTACCACTACATTGCGGTATGGCTGGTTTTGAAATTGTCGGTTCAACACATTCTCTACTTTTGATTCATTACATCTGTCTTTTTGCGGTTTAAACTGTGCTGTAGTATAGCTTGATACCAGACCTTCCTGTTTCATAATCCGTCCAATCCTGCGTCTTGATACCTGTTTCCCGCAATCAGCCAGTTCTTTCTTGATCTTTCGTGTACCATAATGGTTCCGGCTTTTTCTAAAAATTTCCTGAATGTCTGCAGTGAGTTCTGATTCATCTTTTTTTGCTGCTGCTTCATAATAATAGGTGCTTCTGTTTACCTGTAGGACGCGACACATTGCTGATACAGAGTATTTGTGGGCATTTGCTTTAATCACATTTACTTTCGTCCTAAGATCAGCGCCGCTTGTTTTAAAATATCATTTTCCATTCTTAACTGCTGGTTTTCTTTCCGAAGCCGGATCAGTTCTTCCTGCTCCGGAGTCCGGTTATCTTTTTCATGGAAAGAACCGGAATTGGATGCCTGCTTTACCCACTTGTCAAACAGGGAAGTAGCAATGTCATATTCACGGCAGATATCACATCTGCGTTTGCCGGAACGATATAGTTCCACCAGTTGCTGTTTAAATTCATCTGTATATTTGCGAGGTTTTCGTCGTTGTTTTTGTTCGGTCATAAAGAGTGCTCCTTCGTGTATTTATTATAGATTATATGACCTTAAAAAATCTGTCCAGTTAATTGTAACCTATCCAGACCTGGTCATCGTACCCGAAGAGGCAGAGATCGTAAAGCTGATTTTCCGGCTTTATCTGGAGGGCTACAGTACCGGGAAGATCGCAAAGCATCTGGAGGAGCAGGGAATCAAGACCGCCACAGGGCAGGACAAATGGCATTCCACGGTAATAGACAAAATGCTCCGCAATGAAAAATACATGGGAGATGCATTACTGCAGAAAACCTATACGGTGGATTTCATGACAAAAAAGAAAGTCAAGAACACTGGAATCGTACCGCAGTATTATGTGGAAGATGACCATGAGGCGATTATCCCGAAGGAGCTGTTCTACAGGGTACAGGAAGAGATGATGCGGAGGGCATCCTTATGCAAGGCGGCTGTCACCCGGAAGAAGAACCAGAGGAGCAGGTATTCCTCCACCTATGCACTGACCGGCATGCTGATCTGCGGAAAATGCGGGCAGGAGTACCGGAGAGTCACCTGGGCGAGAAACGGGAAAAAGAAAGTTGTCTGGAGATGCAGCAACCGATTGACTAACGGAGTGAAGAAATGCGGGGAATCCGAGACACTCGAAGAGAACACATTAAACAGGGCGGTGATGGAAGCCATCCACAGGATCACGAGTGATGATATGGAATTTATGGAAAACTTCCGGCAGAACATCATCCATGTCATCGGGAACTACAGCACCGCAAAAGAGTCTGAGGAATACGAAGAAAAGATAAAAGAAAAGCAGGAAGAGATGGTGGCACTGATCGCGGAGAATGCAAAGACCGGCTCCTACACACCGGAGTTTGATGAACGCTATCGCACCATAGCAGAGGAAATCAATGCCTTAAAAGAGGCACAGAAAACAGCCAGAAACGAGAAACGGATGGCTGACAGCTATGAACAGAGAATCCAAGATATCGACCATTACTTAAGCACAAGCACCTGCCAGATACCGGAGTTCGACAATGACCTTGTGAGACGGCTGATCTCCACCATCAAAGTGGAATCCAGCGAGAAACTGCTGATACAGTTCCAGTCAGGCATAGTCATGGAACAGGAGATTCGATATGAGTAAGGCTGCGGCAGGAATGGCAGCAAGTAAATAGGAAACGTTGTTCCTGCCAGTTTATGGTAAGAATAAAATGCCCGATGATCCGGGCGTTTTATTGTTGGCATAAAAATAGGAAAGGACAGCAGGAGCAGAAAGCATATAACGGAAAATGAGTAAAAGAAAGTGGATATAAAAAAGTACATGAAGTAAGTGTGCGACAGGAGGAGAAAAGCGTATGAATTATGAGCAACTGATAGAAGAACTGAGGGAGGAAATGTTACAGCTTGTAAATACGAAATGTGATGCACTGCTCCAGATGCACCAGAGTGGGGAGTTGCGGACAAATATGAAAGATACAATCCGGGAAAGCAGTCTTATCACAGTGTCCCCGGCAGAACTGAAAGGGAAAAAACCGCTGGCAGTCCAGTTCGCGCGGGGAGAATGGATAGAAACACCTACATGGAGAAAGGTGGCACAAAAGATTTTGCAGGCCTGTAATGAACAGCCGGATATCCATGAGCGTTTTATGGAAATGTGTGGAAAAGTAGCCGGACGCTGGAGGACGATCCTTGGCAGTTCACCGGAAGAAATGGATGTACCGATAAAGGTGGATGAGGAACTTTATTTTGAGGGAAAATTTGACACCGAAGCGATGTTAAACGTGTTAGAGAAAAAAGTGCTGGAACCGGCAGGGGTTGATTACAGCAGCATTAAAATCCGGTATATGGCAAAAGGGCAGGAGCAAGCAAACGGTATAGAGCCTGTGCCAGAACAGGATGTTTTGGAACATGAGGAGCAGGAACAACATGTTCCAGTGCAGACAATGTAAAAATGGATGGAATCAAGACTCCGAGTCTATGGCAGGTTTGGAGTTTTTCTTATGTTCATTTTCCAAATGTAAAAATTGATTGTATAAAAGAAATGGGTAAGTTATAATATAGGTGTGGTCAGATGCCTTTTTGGGGATGACTATATCTGTTACAAAAAGGAGGAAGGCCAGTGAATACAGAATTAAAAAATGCAGTGAAAGTCACAGATTCAAAAGCACAGTATGATACGAGTGCAAAGCGTCTGTTAGGACAGAAAAGCATACTGGCACATATACTGGTAAAAACAGTTGATGAGTTTAAGGGCATGAATCCCAAGGATGTGGTCGACTGCATTGAGGGAACACCACATATCAGTACGGTACCGGTAGAGCCTGGACTCACAAATGCAGCCAGCGAAAAAAATGGTGAGAGACTGGTCGGTTTCAACACAGAAAATGAAGAAATCAATGAAGGTCTGGTAAGATTTGATATCGTTTTTTATGTGCGTATGAGAGACGGATTGTCACAGATCATCATAAATGTGGAAGCACAGAAAGATGAGCCGAAGGGATACGAAATCTTAAACCGGGCAATCTTTTATGTGAGCAGACTGATCTCATCACAAAAAGAACGTGATTTTGAGAATTCCAGCTACGATGACATTAAGCGTGTATATTCGATCTGGGTATGTATGAACATGGAAGAGAGCAGCATGAGCCATGTGCATCTCACAAAAGAAGATTTGATCGGTTCCTATCAATGGAAGGGAAATCTTGATCTGCTGAATATCATAATGCTTGGACTGGCAAAGAATCTGCCGGAACATGATGAGACATATGAACTGCACCGTCTGTTAGGAGCGTTGCTGTCACAGGAACTTACAATAGATGAAAAACTAAACATAATTGGAAATGAATACGATATTCCTATTGAGGAGAACTTCAGGAAGGATGTGAGCGTTATGTGTAACTTGAGTCAGGGAATTGAAGAAAAGGGTATTGCGATTGGAGAAGCAAGAAAAGAAGAAAAAATTATTCTTAATATGCATAACAATGGTTTTACTGTAGAGCAGATTGCTATGGCTACAGATAAAAACGTAGAAGAAGTGAAAGCGATTATTGCAGGGAAAGAACCTGCACTTGCATAAAGTTATGTAAGAAAAAGAGAGCCTTTGAGTTTAAATAACTTGGAGGCTCCTGTTATATTAGGAATATTGAAATTAGATGGATATTTGGAATTAGGTAATAACTAATAGAGAGTGATTAAGATGATAGAAAAAGTACAGGAAAGCCATTTATATATGTGGTTAAAGGAAAAAGATAGTAAATTTTTAAGTAAGTTAGATGAAACTATAGAATATGCTAATACGATATTACCGCAAATTAATAATGTTTTTGCAAGTTATACAGTTCATGGTGTAAGACATTCTATAAATGTGATGGAATATATGTATGCACTTGTTGTGGATATAAATAAATTAAGTGAATTAGAAGTAGCATTACTTATATATAGTGCATTGTTGCATGATATTGGAATGATTGCAAATGTGGACGAAATTAAGGAAATCAAAGCAGACCATGCGATATTGGGTGAAAGAAAATATAGTAAAGTACTTGAGAAATATGGGGATGAAATGACCGCTTTGCAAGAGTGCGTAAGGCCGGTACATGGTAAACGTGCGAGAGATTATATTGAGACAAAGATGGATGAAAGGTTATTTTTGATTCCAGAATCAACAAATATTTCATTTAAATCTGAACTTGCACAAATATGCATGTCGCATAATGAAGATTTTGAATGGATAAAAAAGAACTTGCATAATGATGAAAAAAAGGGACATTTTGATCTTAATGCACAGTATATCTCTGTGCTACTTAGAATATCTGACTATTTGGATATTGATGAGCAAAGAGCACCATTATATTTATATAAATATTTGAACCCAAAGGAATTTAGTGATTTAGAATGGAAACAACATTTTGTGATAGAGAACTATGATAAAATAAGAAGAAACCCTAAAACAAATGAATTAGAAATTTTCTTTCAGGGTACAAGTCAGGACCCATCTGTTCATAGAAAACTTTTAAAATACTTTGATGCTATTAATGGAGAATTAAAAAATGCTGTAGATTTATGTGAAAGTTTTGTAGACGAGAAATATCTATTACCATTAAAAACAAATGTAGTAAACCAAATTCAATCGAAGGGTTTTAGTTTTTCTGATTTAAGACTTTCTTTGGATTATAATGCAGTGACCAATTTATTGATGGGAGAGCATATTTATGGTGATAGAAAATATGGGTTAAGAGAATTAATACAAAATTCAATTGATGCATGTAAGACTATGGAAGAATCGGCCACTAAAATGGAAAAATTTAGATATCAAAATTATCAGCCATATATTTCAGTGATTTTGGACAAAGATCGAAAAAAAGTTATGGTTATGGACAATTGTAGTGGTATGTCTATAGATATTTTGAAAAAGTATTTTCTGAATGTTGGTGTATCTTATTATGCGTCAGATGATTATAGGCTACAAGATAGAGAATATTCGCCAATAGGGCATTATGGAATAGGTTTTTTGGCATGTTTTATGCTATCCGATAAAGTGGAGGTTAATACAGTTTATTATAATGAACAGAAAATGAATCGAATTTCATTTGAAAGAAACAGTGAGTACATATGCCTTACTTATGAAGATACTGTAAGACAGCAGGGAACAGAAATAATTTTAGATTATGACCAATGTTTAAGTGTGTTCAATAATAATATAGAAAGATTGGTATCTTTTATAGAAAATAATTTTTTGGATTGTGGAATACCGATTAAAATATCAACAATGGAAAAAGGTGTATCAATGCCATTGGAATGTAATATTAAGAGGATTGAAACAATAATTGCAGAAAACATATGTCTTTCAGAATACTTAAGTGGTATAGAGGCATTCATTGATTGTAGCTATAAACAAATAAATTTTGCAAAATATTTAAGTGACATAAATGGGTACGAGAGTTATTGCTATAATGAAGAGGAGTATTCGGTGGATGAAGAAAATATATCCATTAAAAACTTTGTTAAAGATGGGAAAATTACATTCTTGAAAATTCCGATTATTACAGAAGATGAAGAAAGTGAATTCCTTAAAGCCTATGATGTTTTAGAAGATTACCAAGAAGCACTTGATAAGATAGGAAATTATGAAGCTATAAATATATGGGGAGATGAAGATGAGTTTGAAGATTACGATTTTATAATAGAAGAGTCAAGTGAGAGCATTATTGGTGGATATACATTAGGCGGATTTAGAAATCAGTTTCATCATGGCTCTTTAACACCAGTAAAGCCAGAAATTATAAAAAAAGGAGTTGTCACAGGAGAATCAAATGCTGTTTTGCCTTATAATGAGGAAAATACATTTAAAGGAAGATTTAGTTGGGAAAATACTGATACATGCTATGTTAAGAATGTTTTACTATCAGGATTAAGGATTAAGATACCATATCTTGTTGATGGAGTAATATTAAAGGGAGCCGTTATTAATATTTTTAATCGAGAATTTATCCCGAATGTTTCTAGAAATAATATAAGTGCATCGCAACAGGAAAAATTATCTTATGCAATAGGAAAAGCAATTCATTTATGGATTAGAGATCATGCTGAATTATCTACAGAGCAAAAAGCTTTGTTAGATGTTTTTATTGAGACAAAATATAAAGAGACAAATTATTGTTTAAGATAGTAAATGGTTGGAATAATGCCTCCAAGTCCACAACAGATTTGGAGGTTTTCTTCTGCCCATTTTTATCGGGAAGTAATTTCCCCAATAAACAATTTATGGTA
>ERZ773186.2149-NODE-2149-length-15156-cov-3.271903_pt1 | contig 15156 bp, 7 predicted proteins | sample MGYA00581000_ERZ773186 | MGnify/ENA primary metagenome ERZ773186 (study PRJEB29015, sample SAMEA2737752) | human gut metagenome | biome: human gut; feature: human-associated habitat; material: faeces | place: China | collected 2012 ...
AGTTTCTGCTTGGTATGAACCTGGTGACTTATGACTATGAAGACAACTGGTCACAAATTACAGATTTGACAGATATCACCAACCCGCAGTTCGACCTCGCAGTTGGCACTCAGACCGCAAGCGGAAACCAAAAATGGGAAGGTCAAATGGGTTACTTCGGCCGTATCAACTATAATTACAAAGAAAAGTACCTGTTGGAAGCCAATTTACGTTATGACGGTACATCCAAGTTCCCTTCTGGCATGAAATGGCGTTGGTTCCCTTCATTCTCAGCCGGTTGGCGCTTAAGTGAAGAAGCTTTTATGGAATGGGCAAAACCCGCATTGAACTCATTGAAGCTTCGCGGTTCATGGGGTATCATTGGCGACCAAACCGTAGATAACGGCTTGTATGTATCCTCTCTCGGCACAGGACAAGTAAACTGGCTGGGTGCTGATGGTCAGAAATTATTCTATCGCGGTACTCCTTCTGCCGTTGCTTCTTCTATTACATGGCAGGACATAGCCACACTCGACTTGGGATTTGATGCGCGTTTCTTCCACGGTGATTTCGGTGTAACATTCGACTGGTATCAACGCGATACACGTAATATGATTGTACCGGGTTCGGGCATTGCCTATACATTCGGTGCAGCCGCTCCCAAAGGCAACTACGGTTCTTTAAGAACACGTGGCTGGGAAGTTTCATTGGATTACAACCACCGTTTCAACAACGGATTAGGCATTAATGCCATGTTCACGTTGTCTGATGCCCAAACTGAAATTACAGAATACAGTGATACGCGTTTAATCAGCGATTATTATGTAGGCAAGAAATATGGCGAAATATGGGGCTACAGAACAGAACGTTTGTATCAGAAAGATGATTTCGTATATGACAATAACGGCGAACTGGTTACTGTATGGGCTTTGAACGGAAAAGAAGTGGCAGCAGGCACTCCGGGTGCTAAAGAAATGAACAAACTGAAAGACCCGAACGGAGTATATCAGGACTTCCTGCAATCCGGTGACTTCAAATTTGGTCCGGGCGACGTAAAATATGCCGACTTGAATGGAGACGGAAAACTGGGTAATGGCGCCGGCACTGTAGAAGACCCGGGCGATAAGGAAATAATTGGTAATGAAACACCGAGATTTGAATACGGTATCCGTCTGGGCGCAGATTATAAAGGCTTTGACTTTTCTATCTTTATGCAAGGTGTAGGCAAACGTCAGATATGGGGTAACGGTTTCCTTGCCATTCCCGGTTATAATACTGCCGACGGTGCTATTCCTGACGCTATCGCAAGTGACTACTGGACTGAAGAGAACACAGGAGCTTTCTATGCACGTCCATGGAACCAATCCGGATCGAACGATGCTTACAACTATTACAAACAGTCACGCTATCTGCTGGATATGTCTTATTTCCGCATCAAGAATATCACATTAGGTTATTCTCTTCCGGAAAATATCATAAAGAAAGTACGCATGCAAAAGGCACGCATCTATCTGGCGCTGGAAAACTTCTTTACATTTGACAACCTGAACGGACTTCCTATTGATCCGGAAGCAATCTCCGGTTACTCCATGTTCAATGCAGAGAACTATAACAGCGGCCGTACCGGTGTAGGAACCCCGACTTTCAAGAGTGTGTCAGTAGGTGTACAATTGAACTTCTAATAAACTGAATTATATGAAAAAATATATATTTGCTTTACTTTCTGCCGCAACCTTTATGACAAGCGGGTGCGACTCTATCCTGGAACGTCCGGAATTGACAAAGCCACTGGACGAAACGTATGGAAAGACAGATAACGAATACCGACTCTATGTCAACGAAGCATACCCCGTTTATTTTGTGGGTTACAACAATAGCTGGGGCAGCGCATACGCTCCTTTAAGAGGATACAATTTTTCTGATGACAATGCTTCATCCGGAAAACAGACCTCTTTTGAGAATACCGTTCCCACCAGCCGCGGAAGTTACAACACCAGCGACCTCGCCAACTCCTGGATTTCCCAATACGCAGCCGGCAACTGGAACTTTGCCTGGGTACGCAAATGGAATATAATGATTGACAAACTGGAGAAGTATAAAAGTGCGCTGGAAGAAGAAACCTATAACCACTGGATGGGAGTAGCCCGATTCTTCCGTGGATTTGAATACTGCCGCCTGGTAGAAACCTTTGGTGATGTACCCTATTATGGAAAATCCATTAGCGATGCAGATACCGATGAAATGTATAAAGACCGCACGCCACGCAACGAAGTCATGGAACATGTGTACAATGACTTTGACTTTGCATTAAATAATATCCGTGAAAATGACGGAGCCCAATATCTGAACAGATTTATTGCAGCCGGTTTCGTCAGCAGACTGATGTTATTCGAAGGAACTTGGCAGAAATATCATAAGAACGATACTGAACTTGCAAAGAAGTATCTGACTATGGCCAAGGAAGCAGGAGACAAGGTATTAGGAAACAGCCAATGGCAGATTTCCGGTGATTTCAAAAGTCTGTTCGGCTCAACAGACCTAAGCGGCAACAAAGAGGTACTGATGTACAGACACTATGATGCCGGAGTCAACGTAACTCACTGTGTGGCTTCTTACTCCAACGGTACGGAAAGCCAAGGTGGCGCAACATTGGCATTAGCCAAATCATTCATCTGCAATGACGGTAAGGTGTACAAAAAATCAACTGTTGCCGGAGCAGACGAACTTGATGTCAAGAACATGGCCAAAACCCGTGACCCGCGTTTTGAAGCTACATTCTGGGATGAACCTCGTATCCAGGCAGGTACCTTGCTTTATAGCTGGAAATTCATTGACCGTGTAGGCCCGACCTATTTTGGCAAGACTTATCCTCCTCAATATAAAAGTATAACTAATACCAATGATTATCCGGTAATGCGACTGGCAGAGGTCATGTTAAACTGGCTGGAGGCCAAAGCCGAACTGGCTTTGATGGGCGGTGACCCTATCATTCAAGATGACATCGAAAAAACAATCAACCAAATCCGCAAGCGTCCTCTCGATGAAACGGCAATAAAAAAAGGCCTGCAACAAACCGCACCTATGATGTTAAGTGACATCACTGCCGACTTCGACCCGGATAGAGACAAAGGCAATTTGGTAGCAGGAGATTACGAAGTAGATCCGCTGATTTGGGAAATCCGCCGCGAACGCCGCATGGAGTTTGTATACGAGCACTCCCGTTTGCTCGATTTGAAACGTTGGAAGAAACTGCATTATATGAACAACAAAACATATCCGGACACAATGCTCGGCTTATGGGTGAACCTTGAGGAAGAACTGCCTAATTATCTTGAAGAAGACAACATAGGCATCACCACCGTAGCAGTTCCCGATGGTAACGGATATAAATACATAGTCTATGACGGAACCAACGCCGATGAAATGACAGGTTTCTATGTGCCGGAAGCAGCCGAAGCAAGAGACGATTTCAGCGATCGTTCATATCTGGCTCCGGTAGGAGAAGCTCAAATCAACGAGTACAATGCTAAAGGATATAAATTGACACAAACCGTTCTCTGGTAACAGAAAAAAAGCATAACTCACAACAAGAGGTGTATCAAGAACGAAAGTTTTTCTTCTCGATACACCTCTTTCCTATATATACCTGAATACCAGATAAGAGCGTTTTGTCGTAATTGTAAATTAATAATTATAATACTAAATATTCCCAAATAAGTGTTTTTGATATTAAAATAAAAAGTATCTTTGTTCCATACAAATTCTCCTTAAGTAATACTATTATGAAGAAACTGCTACTATTAACCATCCTGCTATGTAGCTCATTACTGTGTCAGGCACAAAAAGAGCGCATTGTCTTAGGCGATGAACAAACTTCAGAGTATTTTCCAATCCTGAAAGGAAAACGGATTGCAATCTTCTCCAATCACACCGGAATGGTGGGAGACAAGCATTTACTGGACATACTGCTGGAAAACAAATTCAATGTAGTAGCTATTTTTTCACCTGAACACGGTTTTCGCGGAGATGCGGATGCAGGAGAGCACGTATCCAGTTCGGTCGACAAGAAAACGGGCGTCCCCATCCTTTCTCTTTACGACGGGAAAGACAAAAAACCGAGCGAAGCATCCATGAGAAAATTTGATATATTGGTTATTGACATCCAGGATGTAGGCTTGCGGTTCTATACCTATTATATAACAATGTGCCGGCTGATGGACGCCTGCGCCGAGTACAACCGCAAGGTATTGTTGCTGGACCGCCCCAATCCGAACGGACATTATGTAGACGGACCGATACTGGACATGAAATACAAATCCGGAGTGGGTTGGTTGCCTATTCCCATTGTACATGGCATGACACTGGGCGAACTGGCATTAATGGTAAACGGAGAACGCTGGTTACCGGCCTCACGCGTGTGCGACCTTACCGTCATACCCTGCAAGAATTATACGCACCAGACAAAATACACATTACCCATTCCCCCCTCTCCCAACCTGCCGAACATGAAAGCCGTCTATCTGTATCCGGCTACCTGCTATTTTGAGGCCACTCCCGTCAGTCTGGGCAGAGGAACTTCACTCCCGTTTCAGGTATACGGACATCCCAATATGACAGGCTATGATTACAGTTTTACTCCCAAAAGTGTTCCCGGCGCCAAAAATCCGCCCCAACTGAACAAGCTATGCCACGGCGTAAACCTCAGTAATATGAGCGATGAAGAAATTTGGAAGCGCGGTGTGGATCTGAGCTACGTAATTGACGCTTATAAGAACCTGAACATAGGCGACCACTTCTTCCGTCCGTTCTTCGAATTGCTGGTAGGAACAGACTATGTCCGCAAGATGATAATAGAAGGAAAGAGCGCCGAAGAAATCAAAAACCGCTGGAAAGGCGATGTGGAAAAGTTCAAGGAACAGCGTAAGCCCTATTTGCTTTATCAAGAATGATTATTCATACAAACCGGAACCTATTAACCAGTAAACACTAATACCCAATCAATACAATGAGCCCGTTATCCGTTATCATCACCATTGCAGCCTATTTTGCAATACTCTTCACAGTTTCTTACATTGCCGGCAGAAAAGCAGACAATGCAGGTTTCTTCGTGGGCAACCGCAAATCGTCCTGGTATGTGGTGGCATTTGCTATGATTGGCTCCAGCATATCCGGAGTAACGTATGTATCCGTGCCCGGCATGGTTGCCGCAAGTAACTTCGGCTATCTGCAAATGGTACTGGGATTTATTGCGGGACAATTAATCATCGCCTTTGTTCTGACCCCCTTATTCTACCGGATGAATCTGGTTTCCATTTACGAATATCTGGAGAATAGGTTCGGCATGTCCTCATACCGTACAGGGGCCTGGTTTTTCTTCATCTCCAAAATGCTTGGAGCGGCAGTACGGCTGTTCCTCGTCTGCCTGACATTACAACTGCTGGTATTCGAGCCATTCGGATTACCGTTTATTCTGAATGTAGCCATCACCGTAGCTTTGGTATGGCTGTACACTTTCCGTGGAGGCGTAAAGTCGCTCATCTGGACGGACTCCTTGAAAACGTTCTGCCTTGTGGTATCGGTTGTATTGTGCATCTGCTATATAGCTTCCGACCTTAATTTGTCTTTCACCGGTATGCTCGGTACAATTGCCGACAGCGATATGTCCCGCATATTTTTCTTTGATGATGTCAACAGCAAGCAATACTTCTTCAAGCAGTTCTTTGCCGGAGCATTTACCATGATAGCCATGACCGGATTGGATCAGGACATGATGCAACGCAACCTCAGCTGCAAGAATTTCAAGGACTCACAAAAGAACATGATTACCAGCGTCATTTCGCAATTCTTCGTCATTCTGTTGTTTCTGATGCTGGGTGTACTGCTCTACATATTTGCCGGCAGCCAAGGAATACAAGTGGAGAAAAGTGATGAACTTTTCCCCTTAATTGCTACAGGAAATTACTTCCCCGCCGTTGTAGGCATCCTGTTTATTATCGGACTGATTTCTTCGGCTTACTCGGCAGCAGGATCCGCACTGACAGCCCTTACTACATCCTTCACCGTAGATATTCTCGGCACAAGAGGAAGGACGGAAGAGGAAATCGTAAAAATCCGGAAACGGGTACACATAGGAATGGCCGTAATAATGGGTATTACGATTTTTGTATTCAACCTGCTGAACAATACCAGTGTAATCGATGCCGTATATATTCTGGCAAGCTACACCTATGGTCCTATCTTGGGACTGTTTGCTTTCGGCATCTTCATGAAACAGCAGGTGCGGGACAAATACATACCGTTAGTGGCCATCGTCTCTCCGCTTCTTTGCTTCATCCTGCAAAAGAACTCGGAAGCATGGTTCAACGGTTATCAGTTCAGCTATGAGCTGCTTATATTCAATGCACTGTTCACCTTCATCGGACTCTGCATACTGATAAAGAAAGACAAAAAGAACATTTAACTTAATACATCATCATCATGAGTGTAAGACTCCACTTTTTGCTCAGCATGCTTGCCACCGCCCTTATCCCCCAAACGGGCGGTGCGCAAGAGTTTCCGACAGAAACCCGCCGGGAAATAGGCAAGTTTCTGGATGCCACTGCACGAAAAGAAATATCCGTAGGACACATCACCGTTGACTCTGTTGCCATAAACGGCAACACCCTGCAACTCTTTGCCAACATGAACTGTTCCTACATTCCTTTCCGTGAGGACAATGTAGCCGAAATTTATAAAGGTATCAACGCCTTGTTGCCCACCGAATTTGCAAAGTACAGGCTACAGCTACGCACCAACAGACATAGTATCGAAGAACTGATTCCCCAGGCGTTGCGTTCGAAAAAAGACAAAAAGGCTCTTACATTCAGCCAGGATGTAGAAAAGCCTCTGGTAACCAAAGTTTCCAGACCTTATACCCCAACCAACGGACTGCAAAACCGTCATATTGCCTTATGGCAAAGCCACGGCTTTTACTACGAACCGAAACTCAACCGCTGGGAATGGCAGCGCGCCCGCTGTCTGCAAACCGTGGAAGACCTGTATACACAGAGCTTCGTATTGCCCTACCTTGTTCCGATGCTGGAAAACGCCGGAGCCAATGTGCTGCTTCCGCGTGAACGCGACTGCCAGACTGCCGAAATCATTATCGACAATGACGGTTGCCTTAACACCAACTCTACCTATACCGAGCATACCGCTGACAAGGTATGGCGGCAAGGCACAGGAAAAGGCTTCGCACATCTTCGCCCGCAATACATAGATTTTGAAAATCCTTTTAAAGAAGGTACATTCCGTATCGCAGAAACCGTCAAAAAAGGAAAAGAAAGCACGGCCGAATGGATTCCCGAAATACCTCAAAACGGACAATATGCAGTCTATGTATCCTATCAGACTGTTCCAAACAGCAGTGACGACGCCCTTTATACCGTTTATCATAAAGGCGGGGTATCCCAATTCAAAGTCAACCAGAAAATGGGGGGCGGCACTTGGGTCTATCTGGGAACTTTCGGTTTTGATGCCGGAAAAAGCAATGCCTGCAAGGTGACTCTGAGCAACCGTTCTGCCAAAGCCGGACAAACAGTCACAGCCGATGCCGTAAAGATTGGCGGCGGCATGGGAAACATTGCCCGCCGTATCTCTGAGGAAGGGGCAACCGATAATTTGAAAAGCTCCGACAAAACCGTCAACGCATCAAATGCAGCAAAGAATATACCGGCAGCATATCAACCGTCCTATATCACCGAATACCAAAAGAGCGGTTATCCCCGTTTTTGCGAGGCTGCCCGTTACTGGATGCAATGGGCCGGCATTCCGGACAGCGTATATTCCGAAAGCCACGGAAAGAATGATTACACGGATGACTATAAAAGCCGTGGAATATGGGTGAACTACCTGGCGGGCGGTTCTGCCGCCAACCCCACGGAAAAGGGGTTGAATATTCCGGTAGACCTGGCGTTTGCCTTCCACTCGGATGCAGGAACTACCCTTAACGACTCTATCATCGGAACACTCGGCATCTATCAGACCGATGCCTACAACGGCGTATTTGCCAATGGGGCATCACGCTACTTGTCTCACGACCTGACAGACCTGATTCAATCCAATATCGTACGCGATATCCGCACACTGTATGAACCCCGATGGACCCGCCGCGGCAAATGGAACCAATCATACTATGAAGCCCGCGTTCCACGCGTACCGACCATGTTACTTGAGTTGCTTTCTCACCAGAACTTTGCCGATATGCGTTACGGTATCGACCCACGCTTCCGATTTACGGTAAGCCGCGCTATCTACAAAGGAATGTTGCAGTTTCTCTGTTCGCAATACCGTATGGATTATATAGTACAGCCCTTGCCTGTAGACCACATGGCATTGCGCATGATCGGTGAAAATGAAATCGAGTTGAGCTGGAAAGCTGTAAACGACCCGCTGGAACCGACAGCCGCCCCCGAGAAGTACATCGTTTATACGCGTATCGGCAACGGTGACTTCGACAACGGCACAGTAGTGGATAAAAACAGTTACCGCACCGTTCTTCCCGCCGGTATCGTATGCAGCTATAAGGTAACCGCCCTCAACAAGGGTGGTGAGAGCTTCCCTTCTGAAATTCTTTCGGCAGGACAGGCTTTCAACAGCAAAGGTGCAGTATTGGTCATCAACGGATTCGACCGCATCAGTGCTCCCGCCGATTTTGTCGCCCCTGCACCTGCCGACACGCTACTTGCAGGTTTTCTGGACGATTTGGACCATGGAGTGCCTTATATCAAAGACATCAGCTACATCGGAAAGATGAAAGAGTTCCGCCGTTCCATCCCCTGGATGGACGATGACGCATCCGGTTTCGGCGACTGCTACGGCAACTACGAAACACAGGTTATCGCCGGAAATACATTCGACTATCCGGCAGTGCACGGAGCTGCCATACTGAAGGCCGGTTCATGCAGTGATGAAGCTGTTGAAAGCGGACAAGTTGTCCTGAACGACTACACATACACCGACCTTATTCTCGGCAAAGAGTGCCAGACCAAGATAGGCAGAGGCGGAATAAAGCCTTTGGAGTTCAAGACATTCAGCAAACCGATGCAAGACTGTATTACAGCTTACTGTAGCCAAGGCGGCAATATCTTTATATCAGGCGCCTATGTAGGAACCGACTTATGGGATAACCGCCTGATTCCCGCCAATGAAGAAGACAAGAAATTTGCTACGGAGGTTCTGAAATATAAGTGGCGTACAGGACAAGCCGCCACAATGGGTAAAGCGAAGTGCGTAGCTTCCCCTTTCCCTTCTCTTTCGGGAAACTATACTTACCATAATGAGCTTAATTCGGATTCTTACGCAGTGGAGTCCCCTGACGCCATCGAGCCTGCTACGAAAGAAGCATATACCATAATGCGCTATTCGGAGAATAACCTGAGTGCCGGAATTGCCTATCAGGGCGAATATAAGACATGCGTCTTAGGATTCCCTTTCGAATCGCTTCGTACGGCAGAAGAAAGAGCATCTCTGATGGACGCTATTCTGACATTTTTCAACAGCAGTACCAAGAAATAAAGAATAATTTATAAAACCAATCATCATTTATGAACCGAAGACTATTCACCAGCGTCCTGTTTGCCTGCCTGCTACCGTTTATGGTGCAGGCACAACAGGCCGTGTTCCGCTTCGCACAACTGACGGACATCCACTTAAGTCCGAACAACCCCAATCCTACGGAAGATTTATTGCGTTCCATTGCACAAATTAATGCAACCGACAGCATCGATTTCGTATTGGTAACAGGCGACATTGCCGAAGAGGGCGACCGCACCACCATGGAAAAAGTAAAATCATGTCTCGACCTGCTGAAAGTGAAATACTACGTAGTGCTGGGTAACCATGAAACCAAATGGAGCGATTCCGGCTGTACTGCCTTCGGAGAGATATTCGGTGGCGAACGATTTGAATTCGAACATAAAGGTTTTTTGTTCCTCGGTTTTAATTCAGGCCCGCTGATGCGTATGGCATACGGCCATGTTGTCCCTCAGGATATCCGCTGGATGACGGAAACGATGGACCGGTACAATGCCGGCAATTCCCGGCCGGACAAACCTGTAATACTTGTTACCCACTATCCGATGACGGAAGGCGATGTGGACAACTGGTATGAAGTGACGGATGCCGTGCGACCATACAACATACGCCTGTTTATAGGCGGACACTACCACCGCGACCGCGACTTGCGCTATGACGGCATTCCGGGTATCCTGATGCGCAGCAACCTGCGCGACAAAGATGAAAAGCCGGGCTACGGCATTTATGAGATTACAGAAGATTCTATCCTCGTTTATACACAACGCATCGGAGAACTGAAAAGACAATGGGCCGCATTCTCGCTGACGGATTCATACTATGACCGTAATGAGAAAGCCGAAAAATATCCCGACTTCTCCGTAAACAAAGAGTATGCACAAGTACAAGAGCAATGGATAGTGCAAACCGGAGCCGGCATCTACTGTTCACCGGCAGTGGAAAAAGACAAAGTATTCGTTGGCGACGACCTGGGACGCCTCACTGCCTATGCCCTTAAAAACGGCAAGAAACTATGGAGTTTCCAATCCGGAAAAAGGATTGTCGGAACACCTGCCGTAAGCGAAGGAATTGTCGTATTCGGTTCCGCCGATTGTAAGATATATGGTCTGGATGCCCAAAACGGTAATCTGTTATGGACAGTAGAAGCTGCCGAACCTGTATTGGGAGCAGTGACAATAGAGAACGGCATTGCCTATATCGGTGCCAGCGACCACACTTTCCGTGCTGTAAACATCTGTACCGGAGAGGTGAAATGGGCTTTTGCAGGCGTAAGAGGCTACATCGAGACCAAACCTTTGGTAACGGACAATAAAGTTATCTTCGGCGCATGGGACAATACCTTATACGCTTTAAATAAAGCAGACGGCAAGGAATTATGGAAATGGACAGGCGGACTGACGCGCATGCACTTTTCCCCTGCCGCCGTATGGCCGGTGGCAGCCGATGGGAAGGTATTCATTACCGACCCGCAACGTGCCATGACCGCCATTGACATAGAAACGGGCAATACCGTATGGCGTACCTTCCAATCCATGGTACGTGAGACAATAGGACTGTCCGAAGATAAAGAACGTATTTACAGTAAGACCATGAACGACAGTATCGTATGCTACTCCACCAAAGGTAACCAACCGCACAAACTGTGGGCATCCAATGTAGGCTTCGGCTACGAGCATGCTCCTTCCATGCAGGTAGAAAAAAACGGAGTCGTATTCGGAAGTACCAAAGAAGGACTTATCTTCGCGCTGGAAGCCGCGACTGGCAAAGTGCTGTGGAAACACAAAACAGGCAATTCGCTCATAAGCACAGTGGTACCGCTCGACAACAACCGGGTGCTGTTTACCGCCACGAGTGGAGAAACCGGAATGCTGAAGTTTAAAATAAAAAAATGAGAATTTTAAAATAATACCTTACAGATATGAAGAAGATTGATTGCTTTATTCCTTTTGCAGGAAAAAAACAGGCTGAAAAGACAGTACAAGGATTACAGGCTACAGGTCTTATCGGCAACATCCGTTTAGTAACGACAGACCCTACGCTCGAACCATTGCCCGGCTGTGAGATTTTATCCGTAGACATGCCCTACAGCAGCACTGCCATGAAAACCATTGCCGAAAAAACCGATGCTGAATATACATTGCTATACACCAAAGAAACGACTCTTGAACTGGGTATGTTCGCCTTGGAACGCATGATGCACATTGCAGAAGATTCGGATGCAGGAATGGTCTATGCCGACCATTACCAGATAGCCGACGGCAAGCAGACGAATGCTCCTGTCATCGACTATCAGTTCGGCTCGCTGAGAGACGATTTCAATTTCGGCTCGGTACTCCTTTTCAATACTTCAAAGCTAAAAGAGGCAGCCTGCCGCATGAAGTGCAATTATAACTTTGCCGGCCTTTACGACTTACGACTGAAGCTGAGCCAAAAGGCAGACCTCGTACATATCAATGAATATCTGTACAGTGAAGTGGAAAACGATACACGTAAGAGCGGCGAAAAGATATTCGATTACGTCGACCCGAAGAACCGTAACCGTCAGATTGAAATGGAAGCGGCATGCACGGAACATCTGAAAGAAATCGGTGGCTACCTGAAACCGGAGTTCAAGCAGATTGAGTTCTCTGCCGGAAATTTCGAATACGAGGCATCCGTTATCATCCCCGTACGCAACCGTATACGCACCATCCGCGATGCTATCCGTTCCGTACTGGACCAGAAGACAGACTTCAAGTTCAATCTTATCATCATCGACAACCACTCCACCGACGGAACGACAGAAGCCATCGACGAGTATAAGAATGACGAGCGCCTCATCCATATCATCCCCGAACGCAACGACCTCGGCATCGGCGGTTGCTGGAACATGGGCGTACACCACCCCAAATGCGGCAAGTTTGCCGTACAATTGGACAGCGACGACGTATATGCCGATGAAAATACATTGGCCACTATGGTACGTGCTTTCTACGAACAGAACTGCGCCATGGTAGTAGGTACTTACATGATGACGGACTTCAACATGAACATGATTGCTCCGGGCATCATCGATCACAAGGAGTGGACACCGGACAACGGGCGTAACAATGCCCTCCGCATTAACGGTCTGGGTGCACCGCGCGCATTCTATACTCCGGTACTGCGCGAAGTAAAAGTGCCCAATACGAGCTATGGCGAAGACTATGCCCTTGGACTGAATTTCTCCCGCCAATACCAGATAGGCCGTGTCTATGACGTTGTTTACAACTGCCGCCGCTGGGACGACAACTCGGATGCCTCATTGGACATCGTCAAAATGAACGGGCACAACCTTTACAAAGACCGTATCCGCACGTGGGAGTTGCAGGCACGCATTGCTATGAACAAGAAAAGCGGCAAATGACCTATGAATCAGACCATACACAATCTTCTAACCGAGCAGCTTGCTTCCTGGGAAACGGCGCGTAATAACTACGCCGCCCTTTCCGGAGTGCAGGTGAAAGAACTGAATGTAAACGGCACCCTTTATAAAGTACAGTTCAATCCGGCACGTATCGTATCTTCCGGAGCCAAAGTAGATGCAAAGTCCATTAAGGAACGTAAATGCTTTCTCTGCCCCGCCAACTTGCCGGCAGTGCAAAAAGGCATCCCGTTCGAAGGACACTACAACATATTGGTCAATCCGTTTCCCATATTCCCCCGTCACCTGACGGTACCGGAAACCGCACATGTCGCCCAGCGCATAGCTCCCCGCTTCGGGGATATGCTGGACCTGGCACGGCAACTGACCGACTACACCATTTTTTACAATGGTCCCAAGTGCGGCGCTTCCGCTCCCGACCACGCCCACTTCCAGGCCGGCAACAAAGGCTTCATGCCTATTGAACAAGACTGGCGTAGACAGGTAGCAGGCAAAGTAGCCGACTACGGTCAGGCCACCCTATGGTGGCTGAACGATGCCCCGCGCACTACGCTCGTCATCGAATCTGCCGACCGCAAGACGGCTATTAAGCTGTTCGACACCGTTTATCACTCATTGGACATACAACCCGGTGAAGACGAACCAATGATGAATGTCCTTGTAATGTACGAAGACAACAAATGGATTGTATTTGTCTTTCCTCGTGCCAAGCATCGTCCGGCATGTTATACGGCCGAAGGCGACGCCAACCTGCTGAGCAGTCCTGCCTCCGTAGACTTAGGCGGAGTATTCATCACCCCCGTCGAGAAAGATTTCATCAAAATAACGGCAGAAGACATCGCACAGATATTGGGTGAAGTATGCCTTTCTCCCGCAGATTTTCAAAAGGTGCGGAAACGCATCCAGGAACAACTGTAATATCCGTCATCCCTTTAAATAAACAAGTATGAAAGAGCCCAAAGTAGAAGTCGGCATCCTATTCGAGCCACAGATAGAATTTATCCTGCTTGCCCCCTACCACGTATCCGGCAAGGAAGTCAACGGCAAGCAGACTGTTACCTACGACGAAGGTAAGATCCTTTGGAACGGCAGGCAATATGACGAATTAGTGTTTGAACCCCTGCAAGAATCCGTTGCGGCATTCGAGTTGCTGGATGTGACTATCGGGATAAACTTCCACTGGGAACGCAAAGAAGACCAACGCTTCCAGGGTTCTTTAAAGATTATCGTAGAAAACGGCAAGCTGACTGGTATCAATGTCATCCGCGTGGAGGATTACCTGACCAGCGTCATCTCCAGCGAGATGAGTGCAACCGCTTCTCTGGAACTGCTGAAGGCACATGCAGTTATCTCGCGCAGCTGGCTGCTTGCAAACCTTTCCGGTTTGCAAACTGACAAATTACAACTGCCTGTTGGTAATGATACCATACGGAATAAAAACGCAAACCAAGACAACGCAGCCAATTGCCAACTGTCAACTGCCGACTGTCAATTGAAATGGTATGAGCGCGACTCTCATACCCATTTCGACGTATGTGCGGATGACCACTGCCAGCGCTATCAGGGGATAACGCGCGCTTCCACCGATATAGTCCGCCAGGCGATAGCCGCCACCCGCGGACAGGTACTTATCTCAGAAGGCAGAATATGCGATGCCCGCTTCTCCAAATGCTGCGGCGGAGCATTCGAAGAGTTCCAGTATTGCTGGGAAGATATCAAATATCCCTATCTTGCCAAACAGCGCGATTATCTGACAGGAAATGAAAAGACTGCTCCCGAACTGCCCGACCTGACTCAGGAGTCCGAAGCCGACCGCTGGATACGTACTTCTCCCGAAGCATTCTGCAATACCACGGATAAGAAAATCCTGTCACAGGTTCTCAACAATTACGACCAGGAAACCACCGATTTCTACCGTTGGAAAGTAGAATATACTCAAGACGAACTCTCTGTCCTCATACTGAAACGCTCCGGCATAGACTACGGGCAGATAATCGACCTTGTTCCCGTGGCCCGCGGCGCCTCCGGACGCCTTTGGAAACTGAAAATCGTAGGTACGAAGAAGACGCTGACTATCGGGAAAGAACTGGAAATCCGCCGGACGCTTTCTCCTTCACACCTTTACAGCTCCGCCTTTGTCGTAGACCGTGCAGAAGTGTCGGAAGCCGGCATCCCCGGGCGTTTCATCCTCACCGGAGCCG
>ERZ773186.2160-NODE-2160-length-15100-cov-3.517514_pt1 | contig 15100 bp, 6 predicted proteins | sample MGYA00581000_ERZ773186 | MGnify/ENA primary metagenome ERZ773186 (study PRJEB29015, sample SAMEA2737752) | human gut metagenome | biome: human gut; feature: human-associated habitat; material: faeces | place: China | collected 2012 ...
ATCATGACAGCTTCGAATATCACTTTCACGATACAGTAGCGGGTGGCGACTGGTTTGTAAATGAGGATAAGATGGGCGGCCCTATGGCTGATGTTGTCAAGAGGGTTAAGGATCTCGGCATGAAGTTCGGTATCTGGATCGAGCCTGAGATGGTATCCGAGAAGAGCGAGCTTTTCAAGGAGCATCCGGATTATGCATTTGTGATCCCTGGAAGAAAGCCTGTCATGGGAAGAAGCCAGCTCAATCTGGACTTCTCAAGAAAAGAGGTCGTAAACTGTATATTTAATCAGCTGACAGCGGTGCTTGACAAGATAGATGTTGATTATATAAAGATGGATATGAACAGAAGCATCTTAAATGTATACTCCATGACAGAGGGAATCCAGAACAATGGAACTATCCTCTACAAGTATGTTCTCGGTGTATATGATTTCATGGAGAGACTTCAGGCGAGATATCCAAAGATGTTTATTGAGGGCTGCAGCGGCGGAGGCGGAAGATTTGACGCCGGAATGATGTATTACACACCACAGATCTGGTGCAGTGATGATACAGATGCCATCTGCAGACTTGACATACAGTATGGAACTTCATTTGGATATCCTATATCGGTGGTCGGCTCACATGTATCAGCGGTTCCAAATCACCAGACAGGAAGAACAACTCCTTTCAACACCAGAGCGGTCGTTGCCATGGCAGGAAGCTTTGGCTACGAGCTTGATTTGAACAAGGTCAGCGATGAGGAGAAGGAAGAGGTAAAGGCTCAGGTAGAAAACTACAAGAAGTACTGGGATCTTCTTCATAATGGACTTTACTACAGACTGACGGATGCGGATAAGAGCAAAGGTGTAGCTGCATGGTCATTTGTCGCAAGGGACAAGTCAGAGACCCTTGTCAATATCGTGACGGTGGAGAGCTTCTGCAATGCCCCTGTACCTTTTGTCAGAGTAAAGGGACTTGATGTGGATGCCACATATGTTGACGAGGAGACCGGCGCAGAGTACAGCGGACAGGGACTTGAACAGATAGGACTTCCTGTACCACTCAAGTTCGGCGAGTACAATGCTTACCAGATCCATCTGGTTAGAAAGTAAAATTGCATAAGTGATATTGTGTTATTTATACATAAATATTAATTATATTGTATTAAATTACAGCTTCATGATAATATGAGGCTGTAATTTTTTGTGCTTATATATTCGGCATAAATGTGCTGAATATGTATGGGAGAAAAAGGGAGGTTACATATGAAATTGAAGGGGATAATGGCTGCGGCTGTAACTGTAGCCATGGTGTCGTCGTGCATTCATATACCGATGACGACTGCACAGGCACAGACTTTACTGTCAAATATGACAGCGTATGCCGTACAGATGAATGAAGCTGAGATATCAGCAGCTACAGAGGATATTTCAGAGCTTGAGGGTGACTATGGGGTTGTGAACATAGTTAATGGCAAGGAGAGTAAAATATCATTTGTCACGGATGAGACAGGATATTATGAGATAATATTGCAGGGAAGCCAGTCACGGCTGATGCTTCAGGAGACCTTGTATAACAGTAAGAGTAAGCGCCTTGCTACAGGTAAAAAGGATGGCAGTGGATGCTGCAGGCTGGTATACAAGTGCACTGCGGGGGAGAAATACATTCTTGGGTCTAAGTATGCCCGTTCTTATACAGTTTCCGAAAGTGCAAATATAAGCGTGAGAAAGCTTCCGGATGTGGCGGCAATAAAAATGGTGCCGGATAATACAACGATACTGGAGGGAACACCAGACTCCATAACATCGGCGTACGCAACGGTAACCTATTCCGGTGGAAAGGTGCGCAGTTCAGGTATCAGCGGCTCAGACTGTAAGATAGATGGAGTTACATACAGTCTGTGGGTGAAGGATTCCAAGGGAAGTTATTATTATGAGGGCGATGAAGGGGATATGGTATCGTATGCGGATGCGGAAAAACTTCCGGCCGGTACGTATACTGTTCAGCTTACAGATAAAATGGATAGTGAGCCGAACCAGTCGACCAAGATATACGATTCGTACACTGCAAAGGTGCAGACTCCTGCTGAATATTTTGTAGGAAAAAGGAATATCAGTGAGACGGATACCTACGCATATGATACCAGGGTGGACGGTTACGAGTATTACAGATTTATACCATCTGCAACTGCTGACTTTGTGTTTGAAGTAGATAAATCATCAACTGCATTTATAGATGTATATGATTCGGACATGGCGGTGGTTGAGACCGATAATGACAGGTATTCATTTGTCAAGGGAAAGACCTATTATGTCAGACTTTCAGGAACAACGGATGATGACAATGAAACATTGAATGAGGTCAGGCTCAAGGCAAAGAAGTATGCGGCACCTTCAGGGGTGACATTGAAGCTGGCAAAGAGCGAATGGGCAGCCGGAACGCCGATAAGCTTCATGAATGGTGCGAGCAGTACAATAAAGTATAATGATAAGTCCACGGAAAGCATAGATCTGACCGGTGGAAGTGGATACAGTAATGGAAACAGATATACAGTATATTATTCGTCATCTGATGATAACTGGAAAGAGTACGAATATGAAAAAGGTGTAAATCTTTCAGAGGGCGAGTACAAAGTAGCTGTGGGATATAATGCGGCTGAGGAAGATCAGGAGCTGCTCGGCACGGCAGTGCTTAAGGTAGTGTCCATAGACAAGCTGAGCGCAGGACAGCTCTCCGAAGGTGACAACAATGTGAGTGTCGGAACGGATGAGTATGACAAGGCCTATTACAGTTTTGTCATGCCATTTGACGGAAGTGTGGTAATAGAAAGCGACAGTCCTTATTGTGTATATGAGTCCGGTGATGAGGGCCCGGTAGAGGTTACAGGAAAACTTACTGGAGGCAGCACTTATTACGTAGGCTTGTATAATGAGTTATCTACTTCCAAGACAAATGTGAGACTGAGCTTTATTCCGAAAGTGACAGATATGATTGCTGTTCCCGAGAACACAGATTTCATCAGAATGGGCAGCTACGATAAGGATATCAGCAGTTATGTAGATGGAACCAGAGTAAAGATCTCGTATGCTGACGGAAAAACAGAGGAGCTGGTGTTTGACGATTCGGACAGTGTGGAAACCTCCAGAGGAGACGAGGTACGTGCTGAGATAGTTACAGATATGGAAAATGAGTGCCCTGTCGGAGCGGCACAGATTAGGATATACACACTGTATAGTGAGGACTCTTATGCATATGACATAGAGATAAAGGATATAGAGGATGTTGCTGCCGGAAGTCTTGCGGAGGGATCTAACCAGGTAAGTCTGTCGGAGAATGGCAGTGTATATTATACGTTTAAGCCTTCGACATCCGCCAGGTATACATTTGCCCCAGTGGGTGGCATGGAGATCTACAGCAAGATCGACGCTGACGATGAGACAATGTATGATCTGAAGAAACTTAGTGTATCGGATGGCGAGGCTGCACTTGAGAGCGGCAATACATACTATATCTGTCTCGATGGCGGAGTAGAGGACAAGTGGGGAGATACGCAGACCAGTTGGAGCATGAATGTGACAAGGGGAGAAACTTTGTCAAATTCAAAGATCAGTTCATGGAAGCTGAGAGATAACAGAACCTATGAATTCCTTCCAGATATGAAATTATCAGGTATCAAAAACCTTCTGGATAGAGAGACTCTTCAGTTTGTATATGATGATGGCAGTGTAAAAGAGGCCAGTGTCGGTGACAGCGAGGATAATGAGCTGATCACGAGTACATGGTACAGATATAACGAGAAAACTGGAAAGTATGTCGAGATCGCAGGCCTTGGCAGCAGGGTTGATACAGGCAGATACATGGTTGAACTTGCAATCGATGGTGCGGATGGCATGGATACGGTTGAGATACCATTTGCAGTGAAGACTGCACAGAGCATGAGCCTTGGAACATGGGACGGCTCAAAGACGCTGGATATTTCCGGCGACAGATATATGTATGTATATAAGGTAAGTGCCCAGGCGGGTTCGTATGTGGTATCCGCTGATGAGAAGATCGATGGCATCAGGATTTTAGATGCAAATGGAACAGAGATAACGACTAACAACGTGGCTTATTCATCTGATGGATTTGGCAGTGCGGGATTTGACACAGCAGGCGGGGATCTGTATGTATGTGTGTATCCGGGAAAAAATGTAAATAAATGCGGCGTGACAATGAAGGAGATCGTCAAGGCTGTAAGCGTAAGCACAACCGTTTCTAAGACTGAATATCTGAGGGAATTTGATGAGCTTAAGGGTAGCATAAAAACCGTTGTCACATATTCTGATGGAAGCACCAGAACATTTGATGCGGATGACGATGATACAAGCTATACGATCACGAAAAACGGCAGGGTGAGCAGCTATTTAAGCATCGACACGATAACAGAACAGACCGGATCATATGAGATAATACCTTACATATGGGGAATGGCTGACGATTGTGAAGTTCAGGGAGCATCATTTGATGTCGTGGATCTGAATGTGGATGAGCTGGAGTACCTGATATCAGGTGAGCCTGCGGTGCTTTCAGGTGTTGAGAACACTGGGGATGTAAAGCTGTACAGATTTGATATTGCGTCAGATGGAGTGGTATCCCTTCAGAGACAGGGCTTTGAGCTTAAGGGTATATATACCATTGAGGATGATGGCAGCTTTTCAGATACATATAGCAGTGGAGATGCTTTCTCTCTGAAAAAGGGAAGCTATATTATAGCACTCTATGCGAGAGAGAAAGATGATCAGATAACATTTACATATCACGATTCGTATGTGACAGGTAATGGAAAAATAACACCGGGTCAGAAGACAACAGCGGATATAAGCTATGACGGAGAGGGCATCGAGTATGAATTTATCCCAACGGAGACCGGAGAGTACAGATTTACGGTGGACTGCGGAGATAATACAGTATACACCAGAATCTATGCTGATGGGGTTCTGGAAAAGACATACTCACGGAACGGCGGACAACTCATTATAGACAGGACATTTGAGGCGAACCGCAGTTATACATTCAGGATCAGCCTTGCGTCGCAGCAGACAGGAAGCGTGACGATCACTCCTGAGAAGGTGAAGGCAGAGGTAGAGAACGAGTACGATATCTCCGCTGTGAGCATATCAGGATGCAAGGTGAAGAAGACAGAGGACGGATACAGTGTAACCGGAGATATAGAGATAACATATGCAAATAATGAGAGCCAGAAGACACCATTTGTCAGCGGAAGATGGACTGATGCATATGGAAATATCATTCAGGGAATCATGTCTGTTGTGGAAAATGACACATACACAGATGTGACTCTGGATCTCAGATATAAGAATACGGGTTCATCAGAATGGGTGTATGCCGAGTCAAAGACCCAGAAGTTTGGGGATGGAGATGACGAGGGATGGATCATAACCAAGATTCCGACATGTACTGAGAACGGAGAGAAGACAAGGTATATTGAGGATGAGGATATATATGAGACCGAGGTGATCCCTGCTACAGGACACAGCTTCACAAAGTATGAGTCAGATGGAAATGCCACATGTTCGCAGAAGGGAACCAAGACGGCAAAATGTGACAATAACTGCGGAGAAAAGGATACTATCATAGACGATGAGACCACAGTTCCTCACGATTATCAGACGGTGTGGACGGTTAAGAAAAAGGCATCACAGACCAGTGACGGATATAAGGCGCATGTGTGCAAAAACTGCAAGTCAGCCAGCAAGGAAACTCAGAGTATATACAGGATAAAGAGTATCAGGCTTGCATACAGCGCTGTTGAGTATGATGGTACAGCTAAGAAGCCTGCTGTAGAGGTCAAAGACTCAAAGGGCAGAAAGGTTGCCGCAGGAAATTACAGCGTTTCATATTCAAATAACAAGAATATCGGCAAGGCCAAAGTTGTCATCAAATTCAAGGGTGACTATGAAGGGGAGAAGACACTCACATTTGACATCAAGATGGGTGTGAGAAAAGTTGAGTCCATTGACAACACAGCAAATGGAATAAAGTTGAGCTGGAAGAAGTATAAAGCGGCATCGGGATATGTTGTTTACAGAGGAGTAAATGGAAAAGCATATACGATAGCAGGTGTTGTTCAGAATCCGGATACAACATCGTTCGTGGACGTCACAGCTAAAAATGTGGGTGTAAAGTATACATATAAGATAAGAACTTATAAGACATTTGGCGATGTGACATACAATTCGGCATTTGGCGGCGAGAAGACAGGAAGTTATGTACCTGCCGTGAAGCTGAAGAAATTCACAAGTGCATCGGCCGGAACAGCCAAGGTTACATATAATAAGGCAGCCAAGGCCACCGGATATCAGATACAGTATGCAGACAATGCATCGTTTAAATCTGCAAAGACGGCCAATGTAAACGGAGGTTCAGTTACAAGTAAGACCATCAAACGACTTACTAAGGGCAAGAGATATTATGTCAGAGTACGAAGCTTTAAGAAGATTGATGGTAAGGTTTACTATTCCGCATGGAGTGGAAAGAAATCGGTTGTAATAAAGAAGAGATAATATCAAAAGAAATAGAAGAATCCGCCATGGATACAATTTGTATCCGTGGCGGATTGTTTTTTTATTCTGTGTGTTCATCATCATAACGCCTTTTATTACATAATAGCGAAAGAAAACAGGTAATAAAGTGTAAAATTTGAGGTAATGTGATGTTTTTGGTTGGACATAGCAGATATAAAATGCTACCATGATTCTATGGGAACATTATTGTTCCAGAGCAGCAAAAGGGATGAGCAGAATAAGGAGAGAAAGATGGACGAGAATAACGTAAATGGATTTAATGATATGGACGACGATGAGGACGAGGGAACTACTGTCCTCACGACTCCGGGAGTGAGCGCATTTTCTCCGGTGCAGAACAGTGCACAAGGGCAGCCGAACCCGGGTCAGCCACAGCAGAATCAGCAGCCGGGTGGATTTGGACAGCCGATGGGCGGACAGTATGGAGGATTTGGGCAGCCACAGTATGGTCAGCCGCAGTACGGTCAGGGTCAGCAGTTTGGTGGAAATGTCCAGTCGACAGGTGGACAGTATGGAGGATTTGGGCAGCCACAGTATGGACAGCCACAGTATGGACAGCCACAGTACAGCCAGCAGCCGGGCATGACTCCGGGTGTTATGGAGCCGGGTAAAAAGGTGAACAAGAAGCTTATAGCAATAATAGGCGGAATCGCAGCGGCAGTCCTGATCGCGATAATAGTCGTTGTTCTGATCCTGGCGGGTGGTCCCGGTGAGAGAAGTGCCAAGAAGGTCGGAGACAAGCTGGTGACAGCCTATGAAAAAGGCGATGCCGATGCCATGGTTGATCTGATGGACAAGGAATATTACAAGCTGTATAACAGGATAAGAAGCTATACAGGCAGTGATGACTATGTCAAGGATACATTCAACGAGCAGGTCAGCGACATGGTAGATGAGGTAGGCAAGGTCAAGAGCATCAAGGTCGAGGACAGATCAGAGAAGGAATATGACGAGGATAAGCTTAAGGATGTAAATGATACATTTGACATGCTGGATGTCGACATGACGGTTGACAAGTGCTACGAGGTGGACCTTGATGTCAAGATAAAAGGATCTACTGACGAATCAGATGGCGAGATCATATACACAGTTATAAAGACTGGCGGTAAGTGGTATCTTGTAGACTATGATCTCTACGTATATTAGAAAATAAATCTCATGGATTGAGGATAGATTTCTCAGTCCATGAGATTTTTGTATATATTAGATAAATGAGAACGTGTTTTGTAGTAAATATGCATAAAAAACATATTGTATTTGTATATGCATGGTGATAATATAAAAAACGTAAGAAATTTTTATATGTATCTTAATAATGGAGTTGGTGGATATATCGTATACAGAAAGTCCGGCAGAGTGACATACTATTCTGCATGGAGCACAACAAAGAATGTGGTTATAAAGAAGTAGAATAGTAAATTATTTGCGCATATTGCGATTGACAAACCACAAATACTTGCTATACTAATGAATGGATAGGTTCAGAAATGGCTTATACAGGCGGTTTTCTGGATCATATAAGTTAAAAACGATGACAGAGACAGTACGGAGTCTGCGAGATCAGCAGCGAGCCGGGGGTGGTGCGAGCCCGGTGACAGTAGAGACTTTCGGAATATCACTCTGGAGTTGCAGACCAAAAGAGATTTGCTCAAGTAGGCTCTGACGTATTTCCTGCGTTAATGGGAGCGCATATGTTAGTATGTAAGTAATAGGTGGTATAACGAACTCAAAGCCCTTCGTCCTGATTACGACGAAGGGCTTTTTTATATTTATCACAGAAAGGAAAGACGACATGTACGACAAGGTTTCGACTAAACTGGAATTCGTGAACAGAGAGCAGAAGGTATTGGACTTCTGGAAAGAAAATCAGGTATTTGAGAAGAGTGTTGAAGAGACAAAGGATCTGCCAACATACACATTCTATGATGGCCCTCCAACAGCAAATGGTAAGCCACATATCGGACACGTTCTCACACGTGTAATCAAGGATATGATCCCTAGATATCAGACAATGAAGGGACATAACGTAGTCAGAAAGGCCGGATGGGATACACACGGTCTGCCTGTTGAGCTCGAGGTTGAGAAGCTCTTGGGAATCGACGGCAAGGAGCAGATAGAGGAGTACGGACTGGAGCCATTTATCCAGAAATGTAAGGAGTCCGTATGGAAATATAAAGGCATGTGGGAAGAGTTCTCAGGCAAGGTAGGTTTCTGGGCTGATATGGACAACCCATATGTAACATACCATGATGACTTCATCGAGTCAGAGTGGTGGGCGCTGAAGAAGATCTGGGATCAGGGACTTCTGTACAAGGGCTTCAAGATCGTGCCTTACTGCCCAAGATGTGGTACACCTCTTTCAAGCCATGAGGTTGCACAGGGATACAAGACAGTCAAGGAGCGTTCAGCAGTAGTAAGATTCAAGGTTATCGGAGAGGACGCATATTTCCTCGCATGGACAACAACACCTTGGACACTTCCTTCAAACGTAGCACTCTGTGTAAATCCAGATGAGACATACGTGAAGGTTAAGGCAGCAGACGGCTACACATATTATCTTGCACAGGCGCTTGCAGACAAGGTTCTCGGCGGTCTTGCAAAGGAAGCAGCAGACGATCAGGCAGCAGTTCCTGCATACGAGGTTCTTGAGACATATGTCGGTAAGGATCTTGAGTACAAGGAGTATGAGCCACTCTATGAGTGCGTAAAGCCTGTATGTGAGAAGCAGCACAAGAAGGGCCACTTCATCACATGTGACACTTATGTAACTATGACAGATGGTACCGGTATCGTTCATATCGCACCTGCATTTGGTGAGGACGATGCAAATGTCGGAAGAAACTACGATCTTCCATTTGTACAGTTTGTAGATGGCAAGGGTGACCTCACTGAGGAGACTCCATTTGCCGGAATGTTCGTAAAGGATGCAGACCCTGAGGTACTCAAGGATCTGGACGCAAGAGGACTTCTCTTCGATGCGCCTAAGTTCGAGCATGAGTATCCACACTGCTGGAGATGTGACACACCACTTATCTATTACGCAAGAGATACATGGTTCATCAAGATGACAGCAGTCAGAGACAAGCTGGTTAAGAATAATGACACTGTAAACTGGATCCCGGAGAGCATCGGTAAGGGTCGTTTCGGCGACTGGCTGAAGAATGTTCAGGACTGGGGACTTTCAAGAAACCGTTACTGGGGTACTCCGCTGAACATCTGGGAGTGTGAGTGCGGTTGCAGACATGCAATCGGATCAAAGGAAGAGCTCCGTTCGATGAGCGACAACTGCCCTGAGGACATCGAGCTTCACCGTCCGTTCATCGACGCTGTAACTATCAAGTGTCCTGAGTGTGGCAAGCAGATGCACAGAGTCACAGAGGTTATCGACTGCTGGTTCGATTCAGGATCAATGCCATTTGCACAGTGGCACTATCCGTTTGAGAATCAGGATATATTTGAGAAGCACTTCCCTGCTGATTTCATCAGTGAGGCTGTTGACCAGACAAGAGGATGGTTCTACTCACTTATGGCGATCTCAACGCTGCTGTTCGACAAGGCTCCGTTTAAGAACGTAATCGTTCTCGGACATGTCCAGGATAAGGACGGACAGAAGATGAGTAAGTCCAAGGGAAATGCGGTAGATCCTATGGATGCTCTGAACAAGTACGGTGCAGATGCCATCAGATGGTACTTCTACAGCAATTCAGCACCATGGCTTCCTAACAGATTCCATGAGGATGCGGTTGTTGAGTGTCAGAGAAAGTTCATGGGTACACTGTGGAACACATATGCGTTCTATGTACTCTATGCAAATATAGACAACTTCAATCCACTTGAGCATGAGCTAGAGTACGACAAGCTGTCACTTATGGACAAGTGGCTCCTGTCCAAGCTGAACTCAACAGTCAAGGCGGTTGACGCAAACCTTGGCGCATACAAGATCCCTGAGACAACAAGAGTTCTCGAGGAGTTCGTGGATGACATGAGTAACTGGTATGTCCGTCGTGGACGTGAGAGATACTGGGCAAAGGGCATGGAGCAGGACAAGGTAAATGCTTACATGACACTTTACACAGCGCTCGTTACGATCGCACAGACAGTAGCTCCTATGCTCCCATTCATGGCAGAGGATATTTACCAGAATCTGGTTAGAAATATAGACAAGGATGCACCTCTCTCAGTTCATCTGTGCTCATTCCCTGAGGTGGATGAGAAGATGATCGATCCAGAGCTCGAGGTAGCTATGGACGAGATCCTGAAGATCGTAGTTCTGGGACGTGCAGCAAGAAATACAGCAAATATCAAGAACAGACAGCCGATCGGCAAGATGTATGTCAAGGCTGACAAGAAGCTTTTCGGTGAGGAGAAGGCAATCATCGAGGATGAGCTGAACGTGAAGAATGTTGAGTTCGATGATGATGTAAGCGCTTACACAACATACAGCTTCAAGCCACAGCTTCGTACAGTCGGACCTAAGTACGGCAAGCACCTTGGCAAGATCAAGGAGCATCTGTCAGCACTGGATGGCAACGCAGCCATGGCAGAGCTCAAGGCAGAGGGCGCTCTGAAGTTTGAGGCAGACGGAGAGGAAATCGTACTCACTGAGGCTGATCTTCTGATCGACATGGCTCAGATGGACGGTTTCGTATCTGAGGCAGACGGCGGTGTGACAGTAGTTATCGACACAAATCTGTCAGAGGAGCTTCTTGAGGAAGGATTTGTCCGTGAGATAGTATCCAAGGTTCAGACTATGAGAAAAGAGGCTGGATTCGAGGTTATGGACAAGATCACTGTATACGCAGACGGAAGCCAGAAGGCAAATGACATCATCGCAGCAAATGCGGATGCCATCATCGGCGACGTTATGGCAACAGAGATCATTACCGGTTCAGTTGATGGTTACTCTAAGGAGTGGAACATCAACGGCGAGAAGGTAACTCTCGGAGTGAAGAAGAACGACTAAGGGATATAATATTAGGGCTTAAAACAGGCATTTTGGAAAAAATTATCCCTGATCAAGAGAATACGGCCCGAAAGGTACAAATCTTAAAGATTTTGTATCTTTCGGGCTATTTTTATGTGATTTAGGATAATTTTGTACTTTTTTTAAATATATTTGGATATTAGGGGATGACGGTGGAATTACGATTTATTAAGTTTGTGTATGTGTGGTGTTGGGAGTATATTATTGTATGAATAAATCGTACAAAGGACTGCCGTCAATATGTATATTGGCCAGTCAGAAAAACAAAGGAGAAAAAAGATGATAGCAATTTTTATTGCGCCTTTTTACATAGCGTTAAATATATATTTGTTCTGGAGAATAAAGGGTTGGGTACAGGCATATTTCCCGAAACTCAAAGGCAAGAAGGGCTGGATAGTCCCGATAGTGCTATATGCATTTCTGGCGTCGGCGCTGGTGATCGCATTCTTCCTGCCACAGGGAAGGTTCAAACGTGGCATGAAGCTGGTGGGAAATTACTGGCTGGGTGTTCTGCTTTATATGATATTCTTCATAGTGATAGCCGAGCTTGGAAGATTCCTACTGCTTCATGTATTCAGAGTGAGCAAAGATAAGATATGTGTGCCGCGGATTCGCAGGATAGTAGGCTGTGTGTGCGCAACACTCATCATGTGTATATCATTCTGGGGAGTGGTAAATGCGAGACTTGTGCGGGTGACGCCTTATGATGTGACCATCAATAAGGAAGCACGGGATGAGAATGGTCAGAAGATGGATTCCATGAAGATAGTGCTGGTTGCAGATCTTCATCTTGGATACAACATAGGCGTCAGGCAGGTTCAAAGAATAGTGAATTCCATAAATAAGCAGGACGCAGATCTGGTGCTGATAGCGGGTGATATATTTGACAACGAATGGGAAGCCGTTGACCAGCCGGAGGAGCTTGAGAAAATACTCCGGGGGATCAAATCAAAGTATGGAGTGTATGCATGCTATGGTAACCACGACATACAGGAGCAGGTGCTTGCCGGATTTACATTTGGCGGACAGAAGGAGAAGACCAGCAGTCCGGAGATGGACGAGTTTATGGAGAAAGCGGGAATCACTCTTCTTCGCGACGAGGGAGTGCTGATAAACGATTCCATATACATCTATGGCCGCCGCGATGCCCACAGACCGGGAAATGGAGTCACAGACAGAGTATCCGCAGACGAGATCACGAAAAATATGGACAAATCAAAACCTATCATAATCCTTGATCATGAGCCAAAGGAGCTGGAGGAGCTGTCGTCGGCAGGTGTGGATATGGACCTGTGTGGACACACCCATGACGGACAAATGTTCCCAGGCAACATCCTTGTGGCGATGATGTGGGAAAATTCCTGCGGTTACCTGAATGTTGACGGCATGCACAACATAGTGACATCAGGAGTCGGCGTGTTTGGCCCAGATATGCGGGTTGGAACCAAGGCGGAGATATGTCCGATAACGGTGAATTTTAAATGACCACCACACCACATAATATTTTGCCAACCGCCCGCATAACTTAATTAATAAAGGAAAATAACCATAACACCACAATACTCTGGACTTTGTGGCAAAAATACAGTAAATTTACGGGTATATAAACTGATTCGGGATAAAAATGAGGGGAGTGCCGGGTCGGATGATATGGATAACCTGGAAAGAGGAGGCAGTTGTATGGAAAAGTTAAATGAGATCGTGTCGGCGGTGGATGGATTTGTCTGGGGACCGGTCATGCTGGTGCTTCTGGTTGGAACGGGAATATTTCTGACGATCAGAACAGGATTTCTTCCTTGGAGGAACCTCGGCTATGCGCTGAAGAGTACACTTAGCAAGGAGGCAAGGACAAAGAGCAGGGGAACCGGAGACGTGTCACCATTTTCGGCACTGACCACCGCGCTTGCTGCAACCATAGGAACGGGAAATATCGTTGGTGTTGCAACGGCCATGGTATCGGGAGGTCCGGGAGCACTGGTGTGGATGTGGATATCCGCAGCATTTGGAATGACATCCAAGTTCTCAGAGTGTATGCTTGCTATCAAGTACCGTGAGGTGAATGCCAAGGGCGAGATGAGCGGCGGTCCTATGTACACTATGAAGAAAGCATTTAAGCATAAGAAGTTCGGCGCAGTGCTGGGCTGGCTGTTCGCACTCTTTGCAGTCATCGCCTCATTTGGAATAGGAAATATGACACAGGCCAATTCCATATCTGAATCTCTTAGCAGCACATTCAGCGTGCCTACATATGTGACAGGAATCATACTTACGGTTTTTGCCCTTCTTATAATAGTTGGAGGAATCAAGACTATATCTAAGGTGTCATCAGTTGTTGTTCCTTTGATGGCGATATTCTATGTTGTAGCCGGACTTATTGTAATAATCGTCAATATCCAGAATCTTCCGGCAGGAGTTGTCATGATATTCAAGATGGCATTCTCAGTCAAGGCAGTCGGTGGCGGTCTGTGTGGTACGATCACAGCAGCTATGATGAACGCCATGAGATTCGGTGTTGCCAGAGGAGTATTCTCAAATGAAGCTGGAATGGGCTCTGCGGCCATCACGGCGGCGGCTGCCACAACAGACAATCCTGTCCGTCAGGGTTACATCAATATGACAGGTACATTCTGGGATACCATAGTAGTCTGCACCATCACAGGTCTCTGTATTGCATCATCGGGTGTGCTTGGAATCACGGAGAACAGCACAAAGGGCAGCTATCAGGTGAGCGGAACGGAGGTTACTGTGGAGGCTGTTGATTCTGACAACAAGATTACCACGACGGATTATACATATGAATTCACAGATGACCAGCTCATTCTGACAGATACATCCAATTCGTCAAATACACTGACTCTTTCTGTTCTTCCATCCGGCGAACTCAACAAGGATGAGAATGCAAAGCTTGCAAGTGAGCTTGCGGTGGAGGAGAGTCAGGCAGCCATAGGAAGTCTTACCGGTACATGGACTGATGCAGCCGGAAACCATTATACATTTGCTGAGGATGGAACATTTGCCTGCTCAACTGTTATAAAAGGTGCAGCTCTCACGATACTGTCATTTGGCTCTGCACTTGGCAAGGTGGGAGGCTGGCTCGTAACTATAGGAATTGTGCTCTTCGCATTCTCCACGATCCTTGGATGGGAGTATCACGGAGAGAAGGCGTTCGAGTACCTGTTCAAGTCGCACAAGTACAATATGATATACAGGATAGTGTTCTCGCTCGTTGTATACGTAGGCGCGACGATATCACTGGATCTTGTATGGAACTTCTCAGATATTGCAAATGCATTGATGGCAATCCCAAACCTGATCTGCATGCTGTTATTAAGCGGTGAGATCGCAAAAGATGTGAAAGAATTTCAGAAGACCATAGAAGAAGAGAAAGCGAGAAAATAGTTTTCTTATTTATTTGGGTACAGCACAGACTCATCATAAATCCTCAATTATTATTTTTTGCAGGTAAAGACGTTCTATACCGCTACGCACCATATTTATTATTGGCATCGGCGGCATTCGTTATATATAGGGATTAATTCATCTGAAC
>ERZ773186.2162-NODE-2162-length-15085-cov-17.779108_pt1 | contig 15085 bp, 13 predicted proteins | sample MGYA00581000_ERZ773186 | MGnify/ENA primary metagenome ERZ773186 (study PRJEB29015, sample SAMEA2737752) | human gut metagenome | biome: human gut; feature: human-associated habitat; material: faeces | place: China | collected 2012 ...
CGAGGACTCCTCCTCCTCGATCACTTTTTCGATCAGTCCCTGCTGGGCCTTCAGTTCGGGGAACTGGCCGCCCATCTGCCCGACCAGTCCGGGAACCAGGCGGCAGAGCGTCGGCTCGGTGAAGCCGAGGTAGGTGTAGCCGTAGCGCACGGCGCGGCGCAGGATGCGGCGGATGACGTAGCCAGCCTTGGCATTGGAAGGCAGCTGACCGTCGGCGATAGAGAACGCCACGGCACGCAGGTGGTCGGCCACTACGCGCATAGCCACGTCGGTCTCTTCGCTCTCACCATACTTCTTGCCGGTGATGCGCTCTTCCTCCTTGATGATGGGCTGGAAGATGTCGGTATCGTAGTTGGAGTGCTTGCCCTGCATCATGCGCACCAGACGCTCGAAGCCCATACCGGTATCGATGACGTTCATAGCCAGCGGCTCAAGCGAACCGTCGGCCTTGCGGTTGAACTGCATGAACACGATGTTCCATATCTCGATGACCTGTGGGTCGTCCTTGTTGACAAGGTCGCGGCCGGGCACGTCGCCACGCTGGTCCAGGGGACGAGAGTCTACGTGGATCTCGCTACAGGGGCCGCAGGGGCCGGTATCGCCCATCTCCCAGAAGTTGTCGTGCTTGTTGCCGTTGATGATGTGGTCGGCGGGCACGTGCTTGAGCCAGTAGCGGGCAGCCTCTTCGTCGCGGGGGATATTCTCTTCGGGCGAGCCCTCGAAGACGGTGACATATAGGTCGTTGGGGTCGAGATGCAGCACGTCGACGAGATACTCCCACGCATAGTCGATGGCACCCTCCTTGAAGTAGTCGCCGAAACTCCAGTTGCCCAGCATCTCGAACATGGTGTGGTGGTAGGTGTCGTGGCCAACCTCCTCGAGGTCGTTGTGCTTGCCGCTTACGCGCAGACACTTCTGCGTGTCGGCCCGGCGGCGTGGCTCGGGGTCCTTGGTACCCAGTATGATATCTTTCCACTGGTTCATACCGGCATTGGTAAACATCAGCGTAGGGTCGTCCTTGATTACCATCGGGGCCGACGGAACGATAACGTGTCCTTTAGACTCGAAGAATTTTTTGTACGAGTCGCGGATTTCTTTAGCTGTCATCATCTTTATTTTGCTTTTTATTATGCTTAATATTCAACATTTTATGAAAACACTTGCAAAGTTACCAAGTTTTGAGTATTTTTGCAAGAAATTGGAATAAAAAGCTACAAGTAAGATGCTTAAAAAGGACAAGGAACTGAAATTGTACTACTCCATCAAGGAAGTGGCCCAGCAGTTGGGGGTCAACGAGAGCACGCTGAGATACTGGGAGAAGGAGTTCCCACAGCTCAAGCCGAAGACCCAGGCGCTCAACAAGGTGCGCCAGTATACCGCCGAGGATATGGAGTTGCTCAAGACGATATACAATCTGGTCAAGGTGCGTGGCTTCAAGCTTGCCGCCGCCCGCAAGATGCTCAACGAAAACCGCCGGGGCGCCGACCGCAGCAGCGAGGTGCTCGAGACGCTCATCTCCGTGCGCTCGCAGTTGCAGGAGCTGAAGCGCCAGCTCGGCGGAATGGTCTGAGCGGCGAGAGAGGGTACACCTTATTATATTATAATGACACAGCCGCCCATAACGGGCGCACAGATACAGCCAGGGCTGGACGCTACCACCGTGTAGGGTCCAGCCTTGGTCATAGATGGGGGGCAACTCTGAACCGAAGGTCACCGGCGCGGAGCGGAAAGGAAACGGAGTTGCGATTAGCCGTAGGCGTTACCTGCAGCAGGACATAATATATAGGATGATATAAATACAAAAAGCCATGGCGGCTGTTGTCGGCTTCGCCTTTTTGTTGACGGCGGTGACGCCAGTTGGAAAACGAGTTTTCCTCCTTGTCATCACCACCATCCCCAACGCCATGCGCCGCATGGCGACAACAGCCGGCATGGTAAAAAAGGCCGTTGGCCGTTCAAAAAGTCCGCCGTTGGCGGTAAAAAAACAACTGCTTGTGTGGTTCTTCGAAGAGAGCAATGAAGAAGAGGTGTTATATATCGACAAGAAATAAGCTAATCACTTTTTCTACCGGCGCAAGCCGGACTTTTTTTACCGCCAACGGCGGACTTTTTGTATCTTCTTATGCGAGTATATCCAGAGAATATCGAAGCGCACGAGACACACATGACGCCTACGGCTAAGCGCAACTCCTACAGAGTAGCTATAATAGTGGTGTCAGCTACCCAGGGTAGCGTGCTTCGCCCGCAACCCTGGGCTGGGGAATCGCAACTCCATTACCTTTCCGCTCCGCGCCGGTGACCTTCGGTTCAGAGTTGCCGCTGCTTGGGAACTTGCTGCTATGTGGTTTGTTAGGATTAAGATGGTGGGTTATGGGCAATCAGAGTATCTGACCTGTGGCTTAACCCAACCCAAATCCACTCTTCTAAAGTAAAATCCATGCAAGCCTTAATGACCGATTTGGGATAAAGCACAGCATACCAATTACCCTTATAAGTCATGATGTTTCAGCATTTTGTCTTTTTTTTCGTCACAGAATGAATTTTTCTGCTTTTTTTTGTGGTTTCTCTTATTATTCATATCTTTACAGCCGTAAAAGCCTACAAACGCTATTAGTATAACCATAGTTATCTAACACATCACGATATACCAGACCACGCTGCCCAAAGGAGGAAGCCAAACACCTGAAACGTTGGACTAAACTCAAAATGACATCATTATGACAAAGAAAGCAAAAATCTATCTGCTTCTGCCCTTGTTGGCCTTCTTGGCATCGTGCAGCAGCACCTGTTCGTGATAGACGGCTGCAAGTATCCTTGTAGTGTATGAGAAAGCAGGGCTTACAAACGAGATTATGCTTGCCAGGGCAATTTCGGATGAAATCTAAGTTTCCATCCATTAGGTTCGGATGCTGATGATACCTATTATGTGATAGGTAATATTCTTGGATATCACACAAACTGGAGATACTTCAAATTAGAGAAATAATATTAACTGACAAATATCAAGCGATTATGAAAAAGATGATTTCTATGTTTGCCATTTCGGCGCTATTGGTGTCGATGGCAAGTTGCACCGACGACAAGGGAAACGGCGGTGGAAATGATGTGGATCTGAAGCCCATACCGCTGGCATACAGCTAGGTGCAGCAGACCGAGTTTGCACAGCAGAGCAACAAGTTTGCCAACAAGTTGATGGCCTTGCTCTTGGCCGACCCAGAGAAGCAGGGTGAGAACGTGTGCGTGGCTCCCATGAGCATGCAGTATGTGCTCTCGATGCTGGCCAATGGCGTTGACGATGGTGTGGCGAAAGAGATAGTGGAAGCCTTGGGGTATGACGATATAGAGAGTCTGAACCAGGAGAATCTGGCTATGCTCAACAAGTTGGGCGAAGATGACCAATATGTAAAGATAGGCCTAAACAACAGCGCCTGGTTGGACAAGAAATATACCTATCGGTCTGGGTTTAAGAGCACGATGGATCAGTATTACAAGGCAAACCTGAGCGTGGTGGATATTCGCAACAATCCCAAAGCAATGCAGCAACGGGTTGACGCATGGGCTAAGGAAAGCACCAAAGGACTTATCACCAGTTTCCCTTTGAGTATAGACAATCTAACAGAATTCATTGTAGTAAATGCAAACTATTTTGACGGTAAATGGTCCAATCCTTTCAATGCCGCCGAATCCAAAGCCCTTCCATTCTATGGCCTTGATGGCAACCAACGCAACGTGATGACCATGTGCAACACGGAAGAGGTGAACCACTATCAAGACGACTCGCTGCAGATGGTGGAAATGCCTTACGGACAGGGCTATTACAGTATGATGGTGGTGATTCCCAAGAAGTCGGAATACCTGAACGATATTATTGAGAAAGCCGACTGGTGGGGATGGCACAACCAGATGACCAAGGGCATGGCTAACATTCGGCTTCCACGCTTCTCGACAGAGGCCAGTTGGAAGAACATTATGGGTGTGATGGAATCTTTGGGTATGCCCTCACTTGACTGGGCTGGAATTCCTAAAATTATTAATGAATATAATAATACCGTAATTACCCTCATCGCCCACAAGGTGGCCATCCATGTAAATGAGAATGGCACAAAGGCAGCAGGTGTGTCGGCAGGGGTTGGCATCGACGGCGCTATGACTCCTATGCCCAATCTCTCCTTCGACCACCCCTTCATCTACGCCGTCCGCGAGAACACCACGGGTGCCATCCTCTTTATGGGTAAGGTGGTAAAGCTGTAAAAGGTAATAGACAATGAGATAAGACGGCATGGCTGCCGCAGCCCCGTCTGCACAGTACTCGCCCCCATAGGTCAGCCCTACGGCTCCGCCTATGGGGGCTTGCCGAATAAAAAGGTAAGACCCGATGGCGAGTCTTACCTTGTCGTATTCTATGTCCACTCCGAAGAATGGTGCGTCGGCAGCATCAGTTGATGCGCATCACCTCCTGTATACCATCCACTTTCTTGAGCCGGTCCATGATGAGTTTGACATCACTACGGTCGTGGACGCGAAGCTCTATCGAACCGTCGAAGATGCCCTCGTCGGCGGTGACAGTGACGCGGTGGATGTTGATGTCGAGCTCGTCGGTGATGACCTTGGCCACATCGAATATCATACCCTTGCGGTCGATACCCTTGATTTCTACGGTCGCATCAAAGAACATCAGCCGGTGCATAGCCCACTTGGCGTCGAGTATGCGGTTGCCGTAGCTCGTCTTGAGTCGGCTCGCCACGGGGCAGTTGCGCTTGTGTATCTCGATATGGTTCTTGTTGTCGATGTACCCCAGGATGTCGTCGCCGGGAATGGGGTGACAGCAGTCGCGGAAGAAGTATTTGCCGATGTGCTCTTCGTTGATAATGCACGGCTTCTTCTTGTTGAACCCCTCCTTGACGGTGACGGGTTCCACAGTGTCGTCTTCATCCTTCTTCTTTTTCTTGTCGAGGCCGAGGAACGACACGTACTTGCGCCAGCTGGAGGTCGAGGTGCTCTTCTTGTCTTTCTCGTTGAGCTTGTCTATGTCTTTCTCGCCGAGCAGGATGGTGCGCTCGCCGATGGCGAGGAACAGGTCGTCGTGCTTCTGCATGTCGTGATACTCGCAGAGCTTGTCCAGATTGGAGGTGGTAAGCTCGAAGTCGTTCTTCTTCATCCAGTCGGTCAGAACCTGCTCTCCCTTCTTCTGGATTTCACGGTTTTCGCGGCGCAGGATGGCCTGTATCTTTGCCTTGGCTTTGGCCGACGAGCAGAAGTTAATCCACGAGGGCTGCACGTGCTGTGCCTTGGACGAGAGGATTTCTACCTGGTCGCCACTCTGCAGCTTGTGGCTCAGCGGCACCAGCTTGTGGTTGACTTTGGCGCCGATGCAGTGGCTGCCGAGGAAGGTATGGATTTGGAAGGCGAAGTCGAGGGCGGTGCTGCCGGCGGGCATGGTCTTGATTTCGCCCTTGGGGGTGAAGACGAAAATCTCTGAGGCAAAGAGGTTGAGCTTGATGGCGTCGAGGAAGTCCATGGCGTCGGGCTGTGGGTCGTCGAGTATCTCCTTGATGGTGCGCAGCCAGTTGTTGAGTTCCACCTCGTCTTCCTGGATATCTCCGTCCTGGCTGTCGTTGCCCTCCTTGTACTTCCAGTGGGCGGCAAATCCCTGTTCGGCTATCTCGTCCATGCGGTCGGAGCGTATCTGCACCTCTATCCATCGTCCCTGCTTGCTCATCAGCGTGACGTGCAGAGCCTGATAGCCATTGGCTTTGGGGTGGTTGAGCCAATCGCGCAGGCGGTCGGGGTGAGACTTGTAGATGCGGCTTATGGCGACGTAAATCTTGAAACACTCGTTGATTTCCTCTTCTCTGACCTTGGGTGTGAAGATGATACGTACGGCAAGGAGGTCATAGATTTCTTCGAAGGTGACGTGCTTGGTCTGCATCTTGTTCCATATAGAGTATGGGCTCTTGACGCGGGCGATAATCTTGTATTTCACCCCAGCCGCATCGAGGGCTTGCCTGATGGGGGCGGTGAATTCTTCGAAGAGCTTGTCGCGCTCCTCCTTGGTGAAGTTGAGCTTGTTGGTGATGTTGGCGTACTCCTCGGGGTGCTCGAACTTGAAACTGAGGTTCTCGAGCTCGGTCTTGATTTTGTTGAGACCCAGTCGGTTGGCCAAGGGGGCGTAGATGTACAGGGTCTCGCCTGCTATCTTGTACTGCTTGTTGGCAGGCTGCGACTCGAGGGTTCGCATGTTGTGGAGTCGGTCGCAGATTTTGATGAGGATGACCCTTATGTCGTCGCTCATGGTGAGCAGCAGTTTCTTGAAGTTCTCTGCCTGTGCCGAGGCATGGTCGCCGAAGATGCCTCCACTGATTTTGGTCAGTCCGTCAACGATTTGCGCTATCTTGGCACCGAAGATGTTTTCGATGTCCTCGACGGTGTAGTCGGTGTCTTCGACCACATCGTGGAGCAGGGCTGCGCTGATGCTGGTCGAGCCCAGCCCCATCTCCTCGCAGGCTATCTGCGCCACAGCGATGGGGTGCAGGATATAGGGCTCGCCCGACAGTCGCTTCACGCCCTTGTGGGCTTGGCGGGCGAAGTTGAAAGCCTTGTTGATAATATCTATTTTCTTGCGGTGGCGCGACGCGAGATACGTATCTTTGAGGTGCTGGAAGGCATCGTCTACCATCTGCTCTTCCAATTCTTCTTTGGTCTTAGGCAACTGACTTTCCATATCCTTAGGGTTGTAGGGTTGATATACGAGGGTTTACTTGACTCTGATTTTCTTGCCAGCTCTGATGTTGGTTCCACTTATCTTGTTGAGCCTCTTGAGCTTGGCTACCGTGGTGTGGTTGCGGTGTGCGATTTCAGACAGCGTATCGCCGTTCTTGATGGTCACGCGTCTGCTGCCTCTGCCTCTTCTGCCTTTGCGTCGGCTCTTGCTTTTGCTCGACTTGGTGTAGGTGGGCACGTCGTCGTTGACCTTCACCTCCTCGCGCTTGGACAGCAGGTCCTGGGCGTTGTAGGCGAAGATGGAGTCTTGATTGTCGATGAACTGGGTGATTTGGGTCGATGGCAACCTCAACGCAGACAGCTTGGAGGTGCCGTTGACGATATCGCGGCGATACTGGGGGTTGAGCTCCTCTATCTGGCGCACGTCCATGTTGAGCACATGGGCTATCTGCTCAAAGTGTACGTCGCGGTCTATCATCACGGTGTCTGTCTTGGCTGGCAGGTCGGTCTCCATCGGACAGATATTGTGGTCGCAGTAATAAGTCATGATGTAGTTGGCGGCTATGAAAGCAGGTACATAGCCTCTCGTCTCCTGGGGGAGATAGGGATAAATTTCCCAATAATCTGCTTTTCCGTTGGCACGGTGAATGGCCTTGTTGATTTTTTCAGGTCCGGCGTTGTAGGCGGCAATCACCAGATTCCAGTTGCCGAATATCTTGTACAGGTCGCTCAAATACCTTGCTGCGGCGTAGGATGCCTTGACGGGGTCGCGGCGCTCGTCGACCAGCGAGTTGACCTCCAGTCCGTAGTTCTTGCCTGTCTTGAGCATAAACTGCCACAGACCTGTGGCGCCGACTCTCGATACGGCTTTGGGGTTAAGTGCCGACTCGATTACGGGCAGATATTTGAGCTCGAGGGGGAGTCCGTAGGTTTCCAACGCCTGTTCAAAAATGGGCATATAGAAATTCTGTGCGCCCAGCATATAGCTTACCGAACGGCGTAAGCGGCTGCTGTAGCGGTCAATGAATTTCTGGACGATGTCGTTGTAGGGCATTTCTATCACCGACGGGATGCGCTTGAGCCTCTCCATATACTCCTCTTTGGTGTATATGGGATTGACGTTGGGCACATTGCAGTCTGTCGCCGGCTTCATGTAAGTCTTGGTGTTATACAGATGCAGCAGGCTGTCAACCTCTGTGATCATACCTTGCGGCAGTTCGATTACTTCTTCTTTTCCTTTGTCTGTTACCGTTATTTCAGTTTCCACGTTTTGGGCTTGGGTAGTATTCCATCCACACAGGGCCAAAACGGTCATAATCGCATATATTCTCTTCATTATATAATAAGATATCTTTTCTTGTTTGTCTTTTGTCTTCCCAGAGATAGTTCAGAATGTCAGCGAGCACTGCAGCCCCACTGCCGACGAGTTGAGCGGATTGTAGCTTGTCCATTCGCTGCGCTCCTTGATGACTGCGGGACTTACCTTCATACTCAGGTCTCTCGATATGTCAAACTCTGACAGCGACGCGTCAACGTAGGCGACGTCAGGCAAGGCGTCCATTGTTTTTCAACACCTGACGGCAGGCGGCAAGGGCGGTCTCCTTGTCCTTGGCGGTGATGAGGAAGCGGCTGGCGTGGCAGAAGCTGATGCCCGGGATGCCGCTCTTCTGCTCGATGACCTCCTGCGGCTGCCCCGCCCAAGACTGGGGAAAGGGCAGCTTGGACTTTTTGGTCTTGTGGTCGGTGACGCACTGGGCGCTCCACCCGCCGCGCTGGCTGGGGTACACCACAAACAGGGCATCAGTCTTGTACAGGCCGTTTTTCCACGGCAGATAGCAGGGCAGCACCACGATGCCGTCGCGGGAGTTGCGGTAGGCCTGCTGCACTTTTTCGTCCGCGCGGTTCACGGCGTTGGCGCTGTCGATCTGGTTTTCCAAGATCTGCTTTGCCACAGCAACCGCCTTGAAAAAGCAGCTGTCCTGATCCTCCTTGGAGTCCCACACCGGGTTGAAAAAGCCAATGGCATCGCACAGGCTGTTCTGCTCGCCGGTGTTGTCGTTCAGGTCCAGCGGCTGGATGAAGTTTTCGTCAATGAGCCGCGCCTGCCGCTCGCCTACAAGACCCGGGCCCAGCACCCGCCACAGCAGGCCAAAGGCCGCGTAGGGCACGCCGTTGGCGCGGTACTCCCGGGGCTCCTGATGGTGGTCGAACATCCCAAAGCCGATATCGTACACGATGCCGTCAAAATCGTCAGGCACGGTAAAGCCGCGGGTGATCTTGATATCCGGGCGCAGAATTTGCAATAGCGCCGTAGCAAACACGTCATCGGCATGGAACTTGCCGGCGTGGGTAAAACCGTTTGCGGGAATTTTCATGGACTTGATACCTCGTTCTCTTGGGTGTATCTGAAAAGTCGAAAATTTAGTCTATTTCTACAAACACAGCGGGATTTTGCGTTAAACAGCCTTGAAATCCACAAAGGATTCCTGCGGCTATTTGCCTTAAATCCCGCTTGTGCTTGCGAAATATCCGTCATTTTCTTTGTTTTCAGATACACCTTAGTTTCGTCTGGTATCAGTATAGCACAATCCCGCCCGTGGGACAACAAAAAGGAGCTGCCGTACGGGTGCGGCAGCTCCAGATTGGTTCTATTTACAGCGCCGAGTAGCCGAAGCTGTTCACCAGCGCGTCAATGTGCTGCCCGGCCTTGCACAGGGGGCAGTCGCGGGAGTCGAAGCTGGCGTAATCCGGCAGACTGGTGGGGTCGAAGATGGAGGTGACCGGGTAGCCGAGGCACTCGTGGGTGGTGGCAAAAATCGCCGAAAGCCCGGCCACGATGCCGCCGTAGTAGTTTACGGCTTCCACAGCTGCCTGAATGGTGTAGCCGGTGGTGATGGATGCGGCCAGAATGAGGACGTGCTTGCCCTTGACCATGGGGGCAAGATTGTCCCGCAGAATGATCTGGCTGCCGGAGGTGTATTCCGGGGTGACGATGTAGATGGTCTTGTGGGCGTTCATATTGGTAAAGCCGTCCTTGGTCAGCTCGTTGGCAAGGCAGGTGCCAATGACCTGTGTGCCGTCCAAGCAGAGCACGGTATCCACGATGGTGCTGTGCTGGTAAGCGCTGACCAGCTCCTTTGCCACGGCTTTTGCCTCGGAAAGGCGGGACTTTTGGGTGGTCACGTCGATGTAATAGTTGATGTGGCTGTGGCTGGTGGCAAAATGTCCCTTGGCCACCCGCAGGAACAGTTCACTTTTGCTGGTGGGAAGCTTGACCATGTTGATCATTGTACAGCACTCCTTTTTTCACCGGGCGCAGCTGCGCCGCAAAATACAAAACAGCGCGGCAACCCGTTCCGGTTGCAGCGCTTATTTTTCTTCTCTGCTTCTTTATTGTACTGAAAAATGTCGCTGTGCACAAGACACAAACCTGACGAAAAACCTTGCTTTTTTACAGACATATCGCCGAAAACTTGGATGCAAAGGCCGCTGCTGCCCGGAATGCTGCACCGCAAAGAGTGCACAGCGGCAAGCCCGGCGCTGCGGCAGGGGAGAAACGCGCTTTTTTGCGCAGCACGGAAAATTTTGCAAAAGGGGCTGGTATTTTTGCGGGTTTTGAGTATAATAGAGGAGAGATTGTTCAAATTTGAAGTAAAAGGAGAATCACATCCATGGCACAGGCAAAACAGGATATGGGCAGCGGCAGCGTAAAAAAGCTGATGCTGCAGCTCATGATCCCGGCGGTCGTTGCACAGGTGGTCAACCTGCTGTATAACATCGTGGACCGCATTTACATCGGACATATTGCCGGCATCGGCGCGGCAGCGCTGACCGGCGTGGGACTGTTCACCCCCATCCTTATGCTGCTGAACGCGTTCGCCATGCTGGTGGGCGCGGGCGGCGCGCCCCGCACCGCCATTGCGCTGGGACAGGGCGACAAGGAGCAGGCGGAGAAGATCATCTCCAACAGCTTTACCATGCTGCTGCTCTTCTCGGTGGTGCTGACCGTGGTGTTCTACGCCGGAGCACCCACCCTGCTGCGGCTCTTCGGTGCCAGTGACGCCACCCTGCCCTATGCGCTGAGTTACAGCCGCATCTACATTCTGGGCTCGGTGTTTGTACTGCTGGTGCTGGGCATGAACCCCTTCATCACCACGCAGGGCTTTGCCAAGACCAGTATGCTTACCACCGTCATCGGTGCGGTCATCAACATTATTCTCGACCCCATCCTGATCTTTGGTCTGGGGCTGGGCGTGCAGGGCGCTGCCATTGCCACCGTGCTCAGTCAGGCTGTGGGTGCGGTGTGGATCCTGCACTTTCTCACCGGCAAAAAGACTATCCTGCGCCTGCGCAAGGACTATATGCGCCCGGAAAAGAAGGTCATCCTGCCGGTGATGGCGCTGGGCGTCTCCACCTTTGTGATGATGTCCACTGAGAGCCTGCTGTCCATCAGTTTCAGTTCCAGTCTGGCGCGGTACGGCGGCGACGTGGCTGTGGGTGCTATGACCGTTATCACCAGCGCTTCCCAGCTGTGTACCCTGCCCATTCAGGGCATCTGTCAGGGCGGTCAGCCGGTAATGAGCTTCAACTTCGGCGCGGACAAAAAGCTCCGCGTCAAGGAGGCGTTCCGCTTCCAGCTGACCCTGTGCAGCTGCTACACCTGCCTGTTCTGGCTGCTCATGATGCTGGCACCGGGGGCTGTGGCGGGCATCTTCACCTCGGATACGGCGCTCATTTCCTACACCACATGGTCCATGCGCATCTACATGGCAGGTATCTTTGCCATGGGCTTCCAGATCGCCTGCCAGCAAAGCTTTATGGCGCTGGGACAGGCCAAGGTCAGCTTGCTGCTGGCCTGCCTGCGTAAGATCATTCTGCTGATCCCGCTCATCTTCATCCTGCCGCACCTGCTGCCGGACCCGGTGTTCGGCGTCTTTCTGGCAGAGCCGGTCAGCGATATTCTGGCGGCTACCATTACCACCATCACCTTCTTCTCCCGCTTCAACGGTATTCTGGAACGGGGCGCTGCAAAGGTATAATCATAACAACAAAGGCTGCTGCGCATTCTGCGCAGCAGCCTTTGTGCTGTGTAATTGATTTTAGACGGCCTCTGGCTCACCCAGAGCCAGAACCTTCGTCAGTTCGGCCTGCACCTTGGCGTTGGTGGCATCGGTGACGGCCAGCACATCGGAGTAGAACTTTTCCATCTCGTCACGGGTGGAGAAAGTGGCTACATACATCTGGTTGCCCATGGCACCGGACAGTGCCTCGGGGATGCGGTCCACCATGCGCATGTTGTCCTGATACTTCTGCATCAGTTGCTCGTGGCTGTAAACGAAGCTCTTGCCATCCCGGCGGCCGACAAAGGCGCAGTAATAGTGCTCACCCACCGGCATATCGGTGCCGCCGAAGGCGATCATGTCTGCCCAGATCTTGTACACGTTGGTGGAGCGGGCAAAGTCGATCATGTCCGGGGTAAAGCCGCCGCAGGGGCGCATGTTGACTTCCAGCGCCACGATCTGACCCTTTTTGCCCATGCTGGACTGATTCTCGGTCATGCGGAAGAACTCGAAGTGGACAAAGCGGCTCTTCACCCCAAAGCTCTTGACGGCGGCACGGCCTGCGGCGCGGGTGTCCTCCGGCAGATCCTTGATGATGTAGTAGATGGAGTTGTCATCGTTGTTCACGATGTCCATGATGGACACGGGGCTTACGTTGCCCGCCTCAAAGATGGGGTTGCCGTGGGCGTCGATGATGGCATCGTAGCTGTTCACCTCGGCGCGGACGAACTCCTCCATGATGTAGGCCACATCCGGGTGCTCCTTCTCCTTGTAAGCCAGAAATGCCTCCAGCTCCTTGTCGCTGGAAAGGCGGTGGGTATCCGAAGCACCCACGCCGTTGTCCGGCTTGACTACCACCGGGTAGCCCACCTGCGCCACAAAGGCCTTGCAGCCTGCAAGGTCATCTACCATGTGGTAGCGGGCGGTGGCGATCCCGGCCTTCTGATAGTACTCCTTCATCTTGCTCTTGTACTTGATGCGGGGCATATCAGAGGTCTGGAAGCCGCTGGTAATGTGGAAATCGGTGCGCAGGGCGGCATCCCGTTCCAGCCAGTATTCATTGTTGGACTCCAGCCAGTCGATGCGGCCATACTTGAAGGTGAAAAAGGCCACGGCGCGGTATACCTCGTCGTAGTTTTCCAGACTGTTCACCTTGTAGTACTCGTTCAGGCTTGCCTTCAGTTCGGGCTTCAGCTCCTCGTAGGGCTGGTCGCCGATGCCCAGCACGTTCAGGCCGTTGTTCTTCAGTTCCCGGCAGAACTGCCAGTAGTTCGTGGGGAAGTTGGGGGAGATAAAAATAAAGTTCTGCATAGTATTTGTTGATTCCTCTTTCCGTTACCTCTATGATTGCAATGCCCCTGCGGGGCGGGACAGACTTTAATATTGGGAAACAACGGCGCGTCCATGGACGCGCCGTTGTGCCATTTTCACAGGATGGGTCACTGCTGGCCCAGAATGTAGGGCATATAGTACGCCACCTGCTTGTACCACCAGTTCCAGTCGTGGTTGACATCGTGACCCCACAGGTCTACCCAGATGGGAATATGCTTTGCTTCAAAGATGCGCTTGAGCAGCCATGTGGTGTCCGGCTGTTCCCAGTCGCCCTGACCGCAGCAGATGACAGCCTTCTGATTGCGGAACAACTGCATATAGGGGTGATCCTCCGGGAAGTTCTTCATGTAGTCCACGGGGGAGTTCATGTACACCAGCTCGTCCATGTAGTCGCCAAAGCCGTAGTGGGCAGTGTAGATGCCGCTGAGTGCCAGACAGCCGCAGAAGATATCCGGGCGGCGCAGATACAGGTTTACCGCATGGGTAGCGCCCAGACTGCAACCAAAGGCGATGACGCCGGGCAGGTCGCTCCAGCCGTTGCGCTGCTGCGCCAGATGCTGAAGCATCGGGGCGGCCTCGCGGGTGATGTAGTGCAGCCACTGCTCATAGCGGCGGATGCGCCAGTAGGGGTTGCCCTGTGCGTCCGACCAGGTTTCCTGATCCATGGTGTCGATGGAAAGCACCATGATCTGCCCGGACTCGATCCACGGGGCAAGGGTATCGGTCATGTGGAAGTTTTCAAAATCGAAAAAACGGCCGTCCTGACAGGGGATATACAGCATCGGGCGGCCGGCGTGGCCGTAAAGCTTGCACTCCATATCCCGTCCCAGTTCCGGGCTGTACTCCTTGAAATACTGCATCTCCATGGTGTTTCCTCCTTTAGTGTTGTCGTGCTATGGTGTCGCCCTTCTCTTACTCCTCCACCTCATACAGCAGGGTGTGGAACACGAAGGGCAGCTGTTTTTCCCAGCTGGCCTCGCTGTGGGTGCCGCCGGGCACGATGCGGCTGGTCAGGTGGATGCCCCGGGTCATCAGCTTGCCGCTCAAGGCAGAAAACTGTCGGCGGATGCCCTCGTGGTTGCCCATCTCCCGGGAGCCGTAGTCCATGTACAGCACCGTGCCGGGGGCAAGCTTTGCGCGCCCCACAAGGCCGGAAAGCTTATCCGGTGCCACCCAGATAGAGGGCGACAGCGCTGCGGCGCGGCTGTAAGTATCGTTATATTGCAGCAGGGCATACAGGCTCATCAGTCCGCCCATGCTGCTGCCGCCGATAAAGGTATTTGCCCTGTCCGGCAGGGTGCGGAAATTCTGGTCGATCAAAGGCTTGAACCGGTGGATGAACCAGCTCATAGTGGCCTGTCCCTTGCCGTCAAAGTGGCCGTAGGTGGGGTCATCGAAGCGGTAGGGGGAATACTCCACCAGACGCTCGTTGTTTGCCCCGGCGTTGCACTCGATGGCCGCCACGATCAGCGGGGTGTCGGTATAGTCCAGATAATCTGCCACGCCCCAGCTTTTGCCGTAGGTGGCATCTTCGTTGAAAAACACGTTCTGCCCATCGAACATATACAGCACGGGGAACCGGCGCTCCGGCTGTGCCTCGTACATGGTGGGCAGATAGACATACGCCCGGCGCTGTTCGGTGCCGTTGACCGCCGGGTAACTCATGCTCCATTTTTTGATCATGGTGCTTCTTTCCTCTCAAATCTTCCTGCAAAGGGCACAGGCGGCAAGCCCACGCCCTTTATAGGTAGTGTAGCACCATGCGGCGGGAATTGCAATGATTATAGAGCAAAGGGACTGCTGCCCCAGACGGTATGCAGCAGTCCCTTTAAAAGCCGTAGGGTGACAGGCGGCTCAATATTTCTTTTCCACAGGCACGATCCAGCCCTTGGTATCGGGGATCTTGCCCCACTGCATACCGGTCATGGTGTCGTACAGCTTCTGGGTGACAGGGCCGATCTTGCCGTCGCCGA